>ENA-UOXV01001208-UOXV01001208.1-marine-metagenome-genome-assembly--contig:-NODE-1208-length-36688-cov-6.285808_pt1 | contig 36688 bp, 34 predicted proteins | sample MGYA00238165_ERZ766961 | MGnify/ENA primary metagenome ERZ766961 (study PRJEB28924, sample SAMN03173240) | marine metagenome | biome: Marine; feature: Water; material: Subsurface seawater | place: North... | reverse complement strand
ACTCCAGCTTCCTGAACTGGAAGTTGATGAATGACGAGCATAGCTAAAACTTCCTTGGGTTGCTACACCGTATCCTGTTCCTGATGTAAATGAGCCAGCAGCTGTCGTGTTGGAAGATGCACGAGCTGAAGTAACCTGAAATCCGTGCTTAGAAGTTCCTGACACGTCAAGAGTTAAAGTATATGAACCTCCTGGATAATAGGATGTAAAACCACTCATACTAATGGATCCACTTCCCGAGTTTAGTGTTCCAGAGTGGCAACCCGTACAATTCGAACCTGTTCTATTTGTTCTGTCAATTGGTGGATTGGCTGAGAATTGCAGCATCATCATTCCAAAAATTGCGATAGAAGAAACGATACTAATTCGACGAAGTGAGATTTTCATAATAAGAGCTTTTGACAGAGATAACGGTAATACCTATGAAAAAGTTGAGTTGGATGGTAAAATGTTATCATTTGAGGCTTAATCTATTGCTTTCAGATGAATTACACAACAAACATAGAGTCTTAAGTCAAAGGAATTAAACGACTTATTAGCATTATAAAGCATAACTTTGTTAGATATGACTTCTGAAGCCATTAGATATATAAAGTGCTGCTTAGACTGTTTTCTGTTTTAATATTTCAATTGTTCTGCTTGAACATTTGCTTTGCTCTAACTACTGAAACTACTTCTTCTGGAGATTGGACCGACAGCGCCAATTGGGACAATGGTGTGCCAGCGGCAACTGATTCGATCATTGTAAATCATGCGATGATTTTAGACACCAATTTAAGGGTTGCCGGTACGGGCTTTCTTGAAATAACGAGTGGCTCAAGTATCACAGATACTGCAGGTGGAACAGCGTATACTTTATTGGTAGAAAATTCTGGTGCCTTGACTTTAAACGGTGACTTGAGCGTTGAGGGAAGCTTGAATTTTAAAAATAATTCAATCATAAACGTAAATGCCTGTGATACCTTAACTTCTGGGAGCGCAACAATTGGGAACAATATTACCTTCAATATTGTCAGTTGCGCAGTGTGGATTGTCAATGGCAATTTGGACTTGCAAAATAGTGTTGCCATAAATGCCAATGGTTTCATCAGGGTAAATGGAAATGTAACTTCGATAAACAATAACACTGTCGCTGGTACTGGTAACTTATCAAGCAGTGGTACAATCATTCAGTCTAACTCTTCCATAATTTTTGGTTCTACCATGGATTACCTCGCTTCACCATGCTTTCTGGGAACAGGCTTCCCGCTTGCACTAGAAATTGCAGCCTTTGAATCCAGAGCACTTTGTCATAACAAAATTGAAGTCATGTGGCAGGTATATGATGAGCGTGATATTTCGCATTATGCTTTGGAAATGAGCACCGATACTGAAAAATGGATCTTAGAGTCAAACTATTCGTGCAACAAAATGATGGGGCATAATGAGTATAAAACTCAAATTGAGCTTGATGATTTAGATTATAAATATCTGCGATTAGCTGCCATAAACCAAGACGGAAGAAGGTCTTACTCAAACATTGAGCTCATTGAGTTCGGTACTCATTTGATGCAGGATGAAGTAAGTCTATTCCCTAATCCAGCGAAGGGTTTTGCACACATTCATGGGAACTATGAATCCTATAGAGTTTACAATCAACTTGGAGTTGAAGTGCTTGCTGGATCTGAAAGCAAAATTTCACTTGAAGGTCTTGCCCTGGGAAGCTATGTGATTCTTTTAAAACACTAGACTTTAGGGAGGTCTTTCTTCCTTTGATTGTACAGTAGTTTGGCCGCATTTAAATGACCAATTGCATTCATCGATATTTAAGGATACTCAGCGAGTATCACCAACATTCCGAATCGATTTTCCGTACTTAACATCGTGAAAACAATTTTCATTTTCTTAATTGGTTTTTTACTCCTAGGGAATGCAGCTTCAGCAAAGACAACTGAAACTACTGCCGATGGAAACTGGACCAATGCATCAATTTGGAATAATGGGGTACCAGTTTCTGGAGATAGCATCAGGGTAAAGAACCTAGTCACAATGAATACTGACATTACTCTATCAGGTTCAGGTAGCTTAACCATTGACAATTCTGGTAGTTTGATTGACGCTCCAGGAGGCTCTAGTTTTGATCTCACTGTTGAGAACAGTGCAAAGCTGACCTTAATGGGAATTTAACCATTGAGGGTAAATTAGAATTTAAGAATAACTCAGTCATTAATCTTAATGCTTGTGACACTCTTGTTGGTGGTGAGGCTGTAATTCAAAACAATGCGGACTTTAATATTGCTTCTTGTGCTGTTTGGATCATCAATGGAGATCTGACCTTAGAAAACAATATTGGTATTGATGCTGATGGCTTTATTCAAGTAAATGGTGATGTTGAGTCAAAAAACAATGCTACAGTAGTTGGAAACGGCAACCTATCAAGTACTGGAACTATAAACCAATCTAATTCATCTAATATTTTCGGTTCTACAGCTGATTGTAATTCGGGGCCCTGTTTTTTTGGGACTGGCTTTCCATTGTCGATTGAACTTGTCAATTTTGAAACCAGCATAGGCAATAACCACAATGTGAGCATTCGCTGGGAGGTTTATGATGAAGATGAGGTACTATTCTACCTCATTGAAAAGAGCATTGATGGACTTATTTGGACAAAGTTATCTATGGTCGAATCTGATGGATTTGAGTACAATAACTATCAAATTAGCGATGAAGTTCCGGCAGCACAATTAACCTATTACAGACTGAAAATTATTGAATCGAATGGGCAAGAAGTTCACTCAAACATTGAACTTGTGGAAAGCAAAGCTGATAATGCTGGACATATCGACATCCAAGTATACCCGAATCCCGCTCATGATTTTGTAAAGATCTCAGGTCAATTCTCAAATTATCAAATCAGATCATTCGACGGGAAACTCCTTTTATCAGGGCAAAATCAAGAAGTTAATTTAAGTGAGTTATCAGCAGGAATGTACTTTGTGAACATCCAAAAGCTTGATGGTTTGATGGAAGTGAAGACTTTGGTGCTTCGCTAGTATAAAAAGAAAAAGGAGTCCTATTCGAACTCCTCTTCCCTACTACGACAAAGCGTAGACGTTATAATTCTTAAACCTTTACTCCTCCTAAAAAGAGCTCTAATCAACTTCCAATGCTGTTCAGCCGGTGTGAACCGTTTCTTACAAAACCCTAAATACGATTGCGAGGGAGCCACCGAATAAGGAGCATCTTCTTTAGATTAACCCGAGAGCTAATCCTGTAGGCATTGTTCTCGAAAGCTAGCTTTCGCTAGTTTTCTATCTAGAATAGCACTTCTGAAGTAAACTTTCTCAGATTTCAATTTAACCGGACGTCTATTGAAACCCCTTTGAAACTATTCTATCAAAACTTCCGCCGAGGACTTGTGATAACACGATTTAAAGAACCTTTAACTATTCAAATGTAAAAAGCCTTTAGAAAAAGTCAAGAATTTGGTACTTGGACTTTTAAACTTCCTATTAAACGCACTTATAAACAAATGTTGAGTAACCTTAGGACGCCCATCCACAAAAGAAAAGGCCCTAATTTGACTACAAACTAGGGCCTTAAATGAACAGCTTTAATTACTATATACGTTAGTAATAGAGCGCTTAAGTTATTTTGAAATCTTTATAGGAACCATGATTTTTTCCCAGGCGATCACCATATTATCTCCTTTGAAAGCGATCATCATCATTTCTTCATGCTCGCCAGCTTTTGGATTTACAGTAACACGCAAGACATCTTTATCCTCCTTGTACTTATATGCACCCCATTGATCGGCATCTGAATTAAAAATAATGGCCCACTCCTTCTCTCCTGGTATTGTAAAAACCGAATACTTACCTGCAGCAAGCGTCTTTCCTTCAACATTTACATCCATGCTCGTTTCAAATGTTGTTGCTTCGTTGGCACCAGTTCTCCATACTTTGTCGTAAGAAACTAAATCGCCCCAAATGGTTCGTCCTTTAACGGAAGGACTACTATAGCTTACTGTAATATCAGATCCTGCAATTTTCGCGCTTGCGGTTTTGGCTGGACTTTTTCTTTCTTTTCCTTGAGCAAAAATTGTGCTTGCACTTAGCACTATGGCTAACATGATAAATATTCCTTTTTTCATTGATTTAAATTTTAGCTAAAGTAAGCTCATTGGAGCTATGAGTCTGTCTTGTAACAGACTTTATTAGAAGATTAGTCGCAGGCCTTTATTCCGTCAAACAAACCCTTGCTATTGGAAATCTTTTGAGTGTGTCCGTCGATCTCATTGAAACTACTTCTGCAGAAACTCGATCCGATCAGCCAGGTACCGATAAAACTGCTTCTGGAAAAGTCGGAAAGCTCCAACTCACAATTAAGTAAGCGAGCAGAATTAAAATTGCACTCCGTAAAATTCACTTTATCTGCTTTCACTAATTCAAAGGATGCGCCTATGAAAGAAGACTTGGAAAAATTACAGGAAGTCATTCCTGAAGACGAGAATAATGCATTATTAAAGTTGGAAGATCGGAAATTGGCATTGCTGAGATCTGAGGCTTCTCCAAAATCAGCTGAATTATAGTTAGCACTAAAGCCAATGACAGAGCCTAACTTGGCATTTCTAAATTGTGTGGATACACAAGTGCTTCTGCTCAAATTCGCAGACTCCATATCTGCTTCGTTGAACTGTGCGGCGGTTAAATCAGCTTCGATAAGTGTTACCGACTTTATTTTTGCCTTTACGAAGCTTGCACCAATGAGCTTGGCTTGGCTCATATCAACACCCTCTAGTTGAGCATAGTTGAAAAGACAGCCCGTCATAACACTTTGCTTAAAACTTGCTTTCAATCCATCTTTGGAAAAAATGCAAGATTCGAAATTGCTGGCGGTTAAGTTGAGTCCATCGAAGTTAATTCCACTCAAATCTTCACCACTCAAATCCAAATGAACTAGTGCTTGCTTGTTCTCGATTATCTGGAGCAGTTCTGCTCGTGAAGTGTGGTCTTGAGAAAAGGTAGAAAGGGATAGAAAGGCAACAAAAAATAAAAGGCCAAATTTCATTCCTGAAAAATAGCCAATCTTCTCTATCTCACAAACCTTAAAACCTCTTGAATATGTTCCGCGCTCAACTGAATAAGATAAACACCAGGTGTTTCTTGAGCTAAGTTAAGATCAATAGTGTTTCTACCCTTTTGAAGCTTGCTAGTTTTAAGCCCTAATTGCTGTCCTGCAGCGTTTAAGATTGTTATTTCTACATCTTCAGAGAATTCCGAATTCAGCCTTAGACTTGTTCGCCCATCAATTCCTGGATTGGGAACTAGTTGAACAGATCCGATTCGTTCAAGGTTTTCATCTTGAGCAAGTTCAATTCTTTCCGCAGTTACAATTGTAAAAAACTGAGCGTCTTTGAAATTGACTCGAGCTTCATACTTCCCATCTGAGTTAAGGAATAGCGCAACGGCTTCATCTGAATTTGAAAAATCTGTTGAATTTGAAAAAGCTATTCCAAGTTCGTCGTCACCACTAGGAATGATGCTTGAGTCTATCAAGACGCTTACATATTTATTATCATCTCTAGAGCCCTTGAATCCGCTTTGATCACTTTTGCTCACAGCCCAAGTTCGTTTGATCCTTCGGTAAGTCACCTTTCCGCTTGGAACATTATCACTCACCCAGTTTTCTGCAGAATCTCCGTCGTGGCCCAACATCAAGAAGTCGCCATCGGCAAATTGATCTGGATCTTTTAAATGAATATTTCCTTCACCTTTTGCTTCATTGTGAAAATCGTAATAAGCAACTTGACCAATTCCGATAATATCATATTTATGACTTGCACAATGCTCATAGCGTCCTTCAGCTTCTAAAGTGACTCCGTAACGACAGGATAGATAGTTGCTCACCAAAATCCTTTTGGTTTCGTAGAGATCAACATTATAATACAAGAATTCGGCAATTTTTCCATTACCCCAACGCTTCCAATTGTCTTTTCCAAACCTCACATAAATGGTATCCTCTGGGTTTCTTGCCTCAAAGTCTCCAACATTGTCAGGCCTCTTCTTGTCATTTAAAATAGAATAATGCTTTCTTTCATCCTGATTCCACTGGATTCCATAAATATTCGGCTTCGTAATATCAATCGCGTGATTGGATTCTGCGCCTAGGTATTGCAGCCTACCTCTACCCGACAATACTTCAGATCTCATGGAATTATTGTTGTTGTTCACATGCATAACAAAACCATTTGGTGTTCTGGCATTGGCTATCCATCCTGAACTACTCCAGTTTTGTGTATTTGATGTGGCAACCTCAAAGACGGTGATATTCTTTCCAACCTTTGTAAGTCCATCCGCCCTCATAAACCGATTGATCGGAATAAATTCAAGCGCAGGGTGCCCAGCAATTCCAAGACTATCAACCCTGTATCGAGCTTTACTTGAATCGGTATTCTGTATGGCGTACAAACCATGTCCACTTCTGTCATACCAATACCTAACCGTATCCAAGTCGTTGACAATCGGAAGGCTATCGTTACCTAAGAATCCTTCGTCAGACCTAAACCAGGCTCTAATAGTGGCAGAATCCCCTACTCCAGCAGGTCCTGTATAACCAATAGATTGAGGAAAATCAGCATACCATATTCTTAATTCTTCCGAGACAGCATTAAACAAGCTGTCATTAAGTGCAGTTGCTATAGAATCTCCAACTTGAATGCTAAGCTCTCCGAACTGATCCGCTGAGATAAGCGCTGTGTAAAATGATCCAGTTCCCGAAACGCTCTGCACAGTGCCATTGCTAACTTGAATATCACTTGCATCAAAACCTTGAACTGCAACTTCTTGAAGATGTCTTCTAAATTGAATGCTTATTCTAAAAGTATCAGTGAGGGTGTGCTTCTCACGATTCAATAGTGTGATATAGGTCTGAGGTTCGAAGCTGAAAGTAGTGCTGTCCGCATTATGCAAATCAGATTCCCAAACTCCTCTCCCGTATGTTGAGGCTTTGATTCTTGATTTAGAATGATCTGAAGGATGGTAATAGATTTCCAAGTCTGTAACACGAGCATTCTTGCTCATACCATTGTCGAAGACCTCCCAAGCTGACTGATTGTGAGCTTTATAAAAGACTCCGATATCAGTTCCTAGATAAAGGTCACTGTTTGTAGTATCGATTGCCAATGAGTACACTGGCACTAGAGGTAAGTTGTTGTTTAGGTATGACCAACTCAGTCCGTGATTCGTAGTGAGCATCACAGTACGATCATGCAACATATAGATAGTGCTGTCATCCCTAGGGTCTGTCTCAAAATCTGCAATAAAAGCTAATGGAGGGAAGTTATCACTGAGGTCAATCCATTGCGTGGTGCTGGCATAAATATCTGGGCAGTAAATCAGTTTCGAAGCTGCCGATCTACGCCATATGGCATACATTTTTTGATTGTCCGTTCTCGCTATAGCTATTTTAACGAAACTTCCTCCTGTATTTTTGGCTAATCCAGTACTGATAGAACTCCAAGTTACTTTATTGGCTTTGTTGGCCCAAAGGCTATCCGATTTCCAAATTTCTTCCCTGGCGGTGTACATTATACTAGAGTCGTTTCCATCGATAACAAATGAAGTCACCCACGGACCTTCATCTTCGGGCATTTTCACATTTTGTGAAGAACCTATTCCATTCAAGTGTCTCACTAGGCCACCGTATTGCCATGAGGTATAGAATCTTGTTTCATCACTTGGGTCAAACAACGGAAGCATCCCATCGGCACCATACACAGAATACCATTTATTGCCGTCGTAATACTTAGAGCCACAATCTTGGTATCCCTGAAGCACATCCATTGGCTTAAAGGGACTTTGAGAAATGCCATATATAGCCCCAATCCCCATATTGGTTAGGTCTTCGTAAGTTCTTCCTTCGTCATAAGATCGATGGATTCCACCATCATCTGCAACCCATAAGGATCCATCATGCGGGTTAATTTCTAGCCAGTGATTGTCGGCATGTGATCCATTTCTACGCTGCCATGTCTTACCTCCATCTTGGGATCGAAACAAGCGAACGTGTCCAGCAAACAAGACATCTGGATTAGTGTTAGATACTTCAAAACTCGCATTATACCATCCTTGTGGTTCAAGTAGCACATCTGTAGAATCAAGTACAAGTTTAAATGAGTCAGCTCTGTTCGTACTCTTCAGCACTCTGTTTTGAGAGATGGCGTAAACTACATCTGGATCCGCTTTAGTTACTTCAATTTCATAACGTTGATCGGGAAAAACCCCTTCAAAAACCCATCTTCTTTCCCAAGTGCTTCCTGTGTCAACGGATTTATAGATTAATGAACCTCCGAAGTAGTTGTAGTCTGATGCATAGAGCGTATCAGGGTGATTTGGCATAAACTCCAAGTCACGAAATTCACGCATTACAGAAGTTAATCTCCAAGAGGCCCCAGCATCTTCAGATTTATAAATTCCTTCGTTAGTACCGGCTATAATGATGTTCGTATTTCTTGGGTGCACCAACAATTTCCCAACGGTAAGGTCTCCCATTCCTTGAGCACTGGCAATATAGCTTAGACCTCCATCGGTACTTTTCCAAACACCCGCTCCATAAGACTCGTCTGCATCGGCATCTCCAGTTCCAATGTAAATGATATCAGGGTTTTTTGGGTCGAATGCAATACTAGAAACACCAAAGTTTGCCAAACTTTCGTCGTTGTTAGCCCAAGTCTTTCCATTATCTAAACTTTTCCAAACACCTGCGCTTGGAGAACCTATCAATACAAAATTTGGATCTGTTGGGTGAAAAGCTATCGAAGTAACACGTCCTACTCCTCTGTAGATGTTTGATTCTTGCATGGGCCCAATTTCAATCCAATTCCCACTGCTAGAGCGCGCGGATTGATTCGACCAATATTTTTGAGCTTCACGGTTTAAATCTGCATTCCTCAAGATTTGACCTTTGTCGTTTTGGCGAAACGCTGCCCAATGTTCCCATCTTTTAAAACTTTTGTAACCCGAATGAGGCAGCTCTTTAAGATGTCCCATTTCCTTTTCAAAAGCTTCACTAATATCTGAAAGTTTAGCCTTTGGATCTTTTTTTAATTCCACCCATGACTTTTGGGTAAAACTCAATAGTGGCAATAGAATTAGAGCTATTGCAAACGTCTTGTACTTAGTGAACATATATCTTTCTAACTTGAGTATTAGGGCCAGAGATTATTTGTAGAAAATACACTCCTTGACTTAAGTAACGCAGGTCTGCCTGAAAGGTTGGAATTTGAGATGAAAAGACTTTTCTCCCATCCAATGAGAGTATTTCCACGAGCCCTATTGAATCTAAATGAAGTATTCCCTTTACCAAGTTATAATCAATTGCTTGAGTGGCTTCAGAAATAGAACCTAGAATGAAGTTGTTAGTGAAATCTCCAGTTGCTTGATAGCTAGAGCAATTCTGATAAGTGCTTAGTGTAACTTTATAATTCGGATATTCCATTTGCTCTCCAGCCATAAACAACTCCATCGTGTGGCTTGTATCCATAAATTCTTCCACAACAGTATCAGCCCCAAATGACTCAATTTTCCAGTCGTAACGGGTAAGCGTTGTATCTGAAGCTTTTACCTCTATGGCAGCTCCAATAAAAAGCTCTCTTTGACCGAAACCTACTGAATCTGCAATATTTGCATTCGTATCAATGCCCCAGAGAGGCAAACTATCGAGCACCGTGCGACTTGCAATTGCTTGAATAGTAAAAGCATCTGCATGGCCTACTCCCGGGTCATAAAAGGTAGTAGCTGTTTTATGAAACATGCTGCAATAGAAGGTGCATGCAGCTAAATAACTACCTGCTAAAGATGGGTGACTTCCATCTGCTGTATAAAGTTGAATATGAGAAGCCGAATCTCGCACTAGCTTCCAAGCTTCACCTACTGGTGCAACTTGAGCATTGTTCTGACTCGCCATAAGCAAGTAGCTTTCTCTAAGTCTCTTTTGCATCCCTTCATAGGTGCAGATTGGAGGGTAATTTGCACAATTAGATTGATCTCCATTTTCACGTCCCCATGTCATAAAAAACATGGTTTTAATACAAGTGTCAATTGAGTTAATAACACTGTCTAGTTGCCTTGCATAGGGTAAGGTCTGTGATGCTACTTGACCAGGGGAAAAACTAGGTTCTTGACTTTGAGCTTGAATAATAACGTAATCATAGTCCTTGGCACTTACCCTTTGGTGAAACAGTGCTAGATCTGAGGCATGCCCTCTAAGTGTTTGTCCCCCAGGCGTAAAAGCATCATATTCAAATGAGTCGCCGTTGTCTAAAGCGATACTCCTAACCATATCTGGTAGGTTGTTGAAATAGGTGTAGCTGTTTCCAAAAAAAACCGCTCTTGTTTGTGACGCCGCACTGGATACAAGGAAACAACACAGGAGTCCGATAAAGAGATTTTTCATTCGCCTAAAATACGCTTAATATCAGGTGGGAAGTACAAGGAACTCTTCATCACTTTTCCATCTTCCCTATAAATCGGCATTCCTTTTTCGTCAAGTTTAGACATGTTCGAGCGCTGAATTTCGCGGTACACCTCCTCTATTTTATCTTGCAAGCCGTGCGAAAGTATTGTCCCACAAAGGATGTAGAGCATATCTCCTAAGGCATCAGCAATTTCCACTAGGTCTCCTTCTTTGGCCGCTGTTAAATATTCTTCGTTCTCTTCTTGCATCAATCGGTGACGAAGTTCAATTGTCGACTCGGCTAATTGAGCGGTAGGTTGCTCTTTATTATCGATTCCAAAAGCTTCATGAAATTCCTTCACAAAACCAATAGTTTCATGAAGTTTTAGTGGGTCTTTACTCATAAAAGTCGTTTTGTCAAATTTAGAATCGAGAGCTCTAGGTTGGTTCGAATTACAAAATCAAATACCAACATGTTTTAAAGAGTTTTTATCGATTTATCATGAAATTTGAAAGAGAGGCTAATAACTTTAATGAAGCTTCACTTGGAATTCTGCCACAGAATTATATTTTTGGGTAGAATCAATTATCACTATTAATAAACACTGAGTTACTATGAAAAAAGTTTTTTCACTTACATTTTTACTCTTCCTAGTCTCTGCTTCTGTTATGGCGTCTGGTTATAAATTAGACGACAACTCGATGGATGCTATGTTTGCTTCGGCTGACGATATCACCATGCAGGCTGCTAATGGGATTTCTGGAAATATGCTTGACTATGCTGCACCTACACCACCGGATCAAACGGTTGGAGGGTTCCTCGTAAGAAGCTTTTTCTGCGGTGCTTTTGCACTTCACAGATCCTATATGGGAACTGGAGGAAAAACAATGTGGTATCTGTACTTATGTGTTCCAGTAGCTGGCTCAGTCGCCAATTTAGGTGACTTCTGCTTCGTTCTTTTCAAAGGAGAAGATGCGCTGAACAAATACAAGGACAATAGTTCTTGGTTCGTTTGGACTGGAAACTAAGATTGTATACAATCAAGTAATACAAAGGGTGTTCTTCGGAATGCCCTTTTTTTATTTAAGGCGGTTTAAGAAACTGTAGTTCAGTTTCACTCGATCGTTAAAACTTCGTGTTCTTAAATAGTTCTTTTTATTCGCTAAATACTCTGCCCTTCTTACCCCACCTGAATAGAAGCGCTGAAACATCCCATATCCAACGGCAACTCCAGTGATGTAGTATTTGAAATAAATAGCTACTCCTCCTACTCCTAGACCCACAAGTTGCAAGGCGACGTTAGCAAAGCCTTCCCAAAAATATCCAGCATACAAATGCCCAACTCCAGGTAAGAAGGCCGACAAAGTACCTGCCTTTTGAGGATCTTTAAGCTTTGGGATATTTTCTTCTTGATACATAAGTTCTACAACAGACTTGAGAGAATCCCTGTGTTCGGCTTTCATCTCAGTAAGATCTACACTTTTCAGAAGAAGCTCTTTTGCCTTATTCCACTCTTGTTTTTCATTGTGAATCAAAACTTGCAAGAAGTACGTCTCTTCCATTAAACTTGTATCCGTAAGTGCCAACTTAAGATTCAAGAGCTCAAATTCAGCTTTATTAAACTCAGAATTTAAGTAAGCCGCTAATGCAGAATTTGATTTAAGCTTCAGTTTAGCTGTGTCGCTTAACTGGTCGAAGTATCCTCTCTGACAAGTTTTAAAGGCATTTTCGTAGCTCCCTAATTGCAGGTATAATTCACTTTTAGAAGTTAAAAGTTGAAAGTGCTCTTCAAGACTTTCAGCTTGATATAGCGCACGTTCGTATGCAAGCAAAGCAGCATCATACTGCTTGAGCATAACCAATGAATCTGCACGTTTTCCTAATTTCGACTCACTGGAAAGTGCGTCGAATTGGCAAGTGCATATCAAAAATGATATCGCTATCCAAAACTTCATTTGCTTCTTTTTCTCTGTTATGAGCACTAAACGCGCTCCCTAAAATATTACCGGTATAGAAAATTGTAAAAACTGCTGCACTTGCTATGAATGTTGGACTGTCGTAGCCACCTCGATAGAGATTTTCACCAGTTACAGCTGCCATCGACATATTCATAAAAAAGGCCGCCATCCCTTGTCCTGGTTGTCCAGCGTATACCTTCCCTAAACCTGGAACCAGGGCAGACAAAAGACCAGCCAAGAAGGCTGACTTAGGCTTAATCTTCATTGCTTTCTCTCGGTAGCTCGGTAGTTTTTCCGCTTGTTTCTTGTAGGTAAAAACAGCTTTATTTAAATCTTTATAAAGACTATCATAATTGCTTAGGTCTCTTGATAAAAGAGCCAACACACACAACTCATACTTGGCTAAGTCAGTGTGCTGTTCACTCTTGATAAACTCATTGAATATGGTCTTCGCAGTATCATATTGATTCAGATATGTATAATCTAAAGCTCTGTAGAATGAAGCGGCTTCATACAACTCAGAAGTAGAGCTTACATTTTCAAAATAGTTGACCGAAGTTTCTAGCCGCTTTTTAAAGTAATTAACCCAGCCTGCGTAATAATACATGGAGTCTTGAGTAGATCTCCGATCAAAGCTTTCAGGCATTTCATTCTCGAAATAGTACAACAGGTCATCATATGACTCGTTTGAGATCATATATTGAACAAAACCAATTTCCGATTTAGAATCTTGAGACTTTGATTCAAATCCCAAGAGAAATATAAAAAGCAAGAAGGCGTATCTCAATGTCGAAATTTGTATCGTTCCAGAGGGTCTCTGATTTGGCCGTGCTTGTTAAAGTCTGTATCGTCCAAATCCATCAAGGTGAATTGAGTACATCGTGTTAAACGATCAGCAGTTAGTGGGATTCCTTTAATGAATCCGAATTGTGAAATAGCGGTGCGTCCAAATTCCGAGCAACTTAAATCATACGGACAATTACTTGAAGACTGCTGAGAAATCACTTTTTGATAAAACATTAATGCTCCACCAAATATTAGTGTCACTGGATTGTATTTGATGAATACATTTTTGTCTTTTGCCAAGTACTCTACCTTCCTATCATCGAAGTAATGAGAATGAAAGTCTTGATTGATCAGCATTTGTGTTTTGCTGAGCGCTGCTACTTGATCTTCTTGAGCGAAGGAAGAACTCGATACACAGAGCATAAAGCCAATTATGACGATCAATCTACTTAGCATTTGGGCCTGGGTTTTCAAGTAGTTTTGCGGTATTTGGAATCTGGTACTTGAGATAAGTATCGTTTACAAACTCGTTAAACTTCACATCAGAAAAATCACGTTTCGTAATTAGGGAATCTCCTTCAGGTAAATAAGTGATTTCAGTAATTCGCATGGGGAGGGTTATTCCTTCAAAACTTTCATATTTCGAATAAAAGGTCTTACTCACAAGTTCATCGTTTTCGTAATTCGCGATAAATATTGGTAGGTTCTTTTCATGAACTAGTTTCACTTTCAAAACCATGCCTTCCAAATTATTGTTTCTCCATTCAGAAACGAGCATTCCATCCTCTAGCTTGTTTGAGGCCTGTTTGTAATTCATTTCCGAAAGCCCCATATCTCGGGTTTTATAAGACAAAAATTGATGTAGGTAATTAGTTCGCGTACTGTACTCTACCCCTTCAGCAACGTAAACACTATTAGAAGCTGGGTTGTACTGTTTGTACTCTCCTCGAATATTTGTAAAAACTAATTCTTCCAAGGGATAGGTAAAATGAACTGTCATCTGCCCTCCCAAACTTTGGTAATAGGTGTAAGATTTAAGGGTTATTACTTTACCGTCCTTCAAAGTTTTAATGGTGGAGGCCATAGAAACTTTTTCTATCCGCTTTGAAAACTGAAAAGAACTCAGTAAAAGAGTAATGAAAGCTAGTAATAAGAGTTTTTTCATGAGCGCCAAATGTAATTATTTGCAGCTTTGTGCAAATGCCGTTCCGCAGCTACTTGTTTGTGTTTTTTCTCTTGCTGTCCACATCGCTTGTAGCACAAGTGAACCAGAAGGAGGCCTACTACGCTTCTGTGATGGAGTCAGTTTATGCTTTTGAATTTGGCCGAGCCGACAGTATGCTTCGCGATAGTCCGAGTAATTATGACATCAATGAGCTCGATATTTTAAAATCGAATCTCAACTGGTGGTTAATTATCTCTGGAGAAATCAAAAATAAAAAGATCACACAGAGTTATCATCGTTCTACTTCTGATGTAATCAAGCGCCTAGAAATAAAACAAGCAGAATTGAATAATGATGAGTTGGCCATGATGCTGCATTCCTATTTTTTGCGCTCTCGCTTTCATCTTTTAAAAGGAAGCTACTTGAATGCCCTAAAAGATCTTCAGAATTGCTTGAACTATACCAAGCAAACCTTAAATAAGAGTGACGAAAGCGAATCGCTTAAACTCGGAGCTGGCTTATACAACTACCTCATAGCAAAAACTTATGATGAGAATTTATTGATGCGCCCCGCACTCATGTTTTATCCAGAAGGGAACATTGCTTTGGGGCTAGAACAAATTAAAGCTTGCGAAAACTCCAAAAACCTTCTGATCAAAACGGAAAGCAGGTACTTTCTAATGAAGATCTATAATGAGTGGGAAAACGACAGTAAAATGTCACTTCGTTATTGCGAGCAACTTTGTGCCGATTATCCTTCAAATCTGATTTTCAAAATGTATCGGATAGAATTATTAAAAAAGCTTGAAAATCAGCAGCTTGAGACACAACTTGCCAAGTACAAAGCCCAGCTTCAAAACGAAACTTATAGTGCTAACACGCGGTCTCACTTTGTACAAGTAATTGAAGAGAAATTCAATTAGTCTTATTCAGGCCTAATTATTTGATTTTTATTGGAATAATTGCTACTTTTGCCGGCCCTTTCGGGGAAGGTCTGGAGTGGAACAGACCAAGTTAAATCACTTTCATCCATCCACCTCGGGATGAAATACAAACGAAAGACAATATGTCTGAGAACAAAGAAACGGCAGCAGAAGCCAAAGAGGAGAAAAAAGCTCCTGCTAAAAAAGCTGCAGCCAAAACCACCAAAGCGAGCGCTCCTAAAAAGGAAGCAGCTCCAAAAAAAGAAGCTAAATCTTCAGAACCTAAAGCAGAAGCTAAAAAAGCTAGTGCTAAACCTGCAGCTAAGAAAACTGCTAAAGCGGCTGAAGAAAAACCAGCTACAAAGGAAACCAAGAAAGAAACTACTGCTAAAGCTGATTCTAAGGCAGACGCTCCTAAAGCAGAAGCTAAGGCTGAAGCTCCAAAAGGAGGTACTCGAAAGAGAGTAGCAAAGAAAGTTGACCTTGAAGCTGCTGAAGAAGCAAGTGCAGAAACAACAACTGAGAATAATGAAGCTGCTGAGGCTCCACAAGAGACTCACGCTCCATATCAAGCTGTTGAAACTGAGCCTGTAGATTACACTACAATAAAGCCAATCGCTGATTTTGATTGGTCTGCTATCGGAAAACGCGACGTTCTCTACTCTGAGAATGAGCGATCAAAACTTGAAGAGCAGTACAACGAAAACCTGAACACCATTGCGGAGCATGAAGTGATTGAAGGTGAAGTTGAAAGTATTTCAAAGAAAGAAGTAGTAGTTAACATTAACTACAAATCTGATGGTGTTATTCCTACCAACGAATTCCGCTACAATCCTGATCTAAGTATTGGCGATAATGTAGAGGTATATGTTGAGATCATGGAAGACAAGGACGGACAATTAGTTCTTTCTCACAGAAAAGCTCGTACGATGCGTGCTTGGGAGAATGTAAATACTGCCCTTGAAACACAAGAAATTGTAAAGGGCTTTATCAAATGCAGAACTAAAGGTGGTCTTATCGCTGATGTGTTCGGTATTGAAGCTTTCCTTCCAGGATCTCAAATTGACGTTAAGCCAATTAGAGACTATGATGTATATGTAGGAAAAACAATGGAATTCAGAGTTGTGAAAATCAACCAAGAATTCAGAAACGTTGTTGTTTCTCACAAAGCATTGATTGAAGCTGAGCTCGAAGAGCAGAAGGTTGAAATCATGAAGAAACTTGAGAAAGGTCAAGTTCTTGAAGGAATCGTTAAGAACATTACTTCTTACGGTGTCTTTATCGACCTTGGTGGTGTTGATGGTCTTATCCACATTACCGATCTATCTTGGGGAAGAATCAATCATCCAGAAGAAGTTGTTCAACTTGATGAAAAAGTTAAGGTGGTTATCCTCGATTTTGATGACAACAAGAAAAGAATTGCTCTTGGAATGAAGCAACTTCAGGATCATCCATGGGATAGCCTAGGTGAAGATGTTGCTGTTGGAGATAAAGTAAAAGGAAAAGTGGTTGTTATCGCTGACTACGGTGCTTTTGTTGAAATCAGCACTGGAGTTGAAGGACTAATTCACGTTTCTGAAATGTCTTGGTCACAACATCTACGCAGTGCACAAGACTTCTTCTCAGTTGGTGACGAAGTTGAAGCAGTAATCATGACACTTGATCGCGAAGAGCGCAAAATGTCATTAAGTACACGTCAACTTTCTCCAGATCCATGGGAAGATATCGAATCAAGATTCCCTGTTGATTCTAAGCATGTTGGAAAAGTCACAAACCTTTCAAACTTTGGAGTTTTCGTAGAACTTGCTGAAGGAATTGACGGATTGATTCACATCTCTGATCTAAGCTGGTCTAAGAAAATCAATCATCCAACTGAATTCACAAAGGTTAGCGAGGATATCGAAATTGTAGTTCTTGAAATAGACAAAGACAACAGACGATTAAGCCTAGGACACAAACAATTGGAAGAAAATCCTTGGAATGTGTTCGAAACTGTATTTACTGTAGGTTCTATCCATCAGGGTACAATCATGCAAATGGTAGATAAAGGTGCACTTGTAACACTTCCTTATGGTGTTGAAGGTTTTGCTCCTGGTCGTCACCTTGTTCAGGAAGATGGCAAGAAGCTGGCTTCTGATGCTGCAGCTGACTTCATGGTAATTGAGTTTAAGAAAGATGCGAAGAAGATCATCGTATCACATTCTAAAATTCATGAAAACAAAGCCAAAATTGAAGCTGGTGAAAGACACGAAGTGAAGAAAAAGGCAAGTCGTGCTTCTAACAAAGCCGTTAAGTCTATCAACGAAAATCTTGAGAAAACAACTCTTGGAGATCTTGATGCTCTATCTGCATTGAAGTCTGACATGGAGAAAGAAGAAAAGAAGAATTCTTCGAAATAATCTCTCAATAGATCTAATAAAAAGGCCCTTCCATTGAGAAGGGCTTTTTTTTGCCCAAATTTGTAGAAGGATATGGGAGAAAGAAAACGCCAAGCTTTCGTTAAAAACTGGGTCAAAACCAGGAAAACCGGAAAACGCAGGTATGTAGTTAAACAGTCTATCCTCTGGGGAATTGTTACCTACCTCCTTTTTAATGGAATAAAGCTCATTCTTAGCAGAGACTATCCTTTTTCAGAGTTATTGAAGGATTTGGTCAGCTTAAGTTGGTGGATTAACTTTTTACTTTTGATGATCATCGGGGGTCCCATTTATGGACTTATCTCTTGGTATCTCTCAGAAAGAGCCTTCAAAAAGATCCTAAAAGATATCAAAGGAGAAAATGAATTGCTTAAAGAGTTAGAGACTTGAGAGGAGCTTACTTATATTTGCCGCTGAAATGAGATCAAGGCTACTGCTTGACGCACCACAGTTTAATATTACCATTGAACGACTCGCTCATCAAGTTATTGAATCTTTCGATGATTTTTCTGAAGTAGCATTCCTAGGCCTCCAACCGCGAGGGATCTATCTTTCCAACAGATTAAAAGAACGATTAGAAAGCATTTTACCTAAGCAAGAGTTCAATTTTGGGGAACTTGACGTCACCTTTCATCGGGATGATTTCCGACGTAGAGAAGAGCCATTATCTCCCCTACCAACACGCGTCGACTTTTCAATTGAAAACAAAACAGTTGTTCTTATCGACGACGTTTTGTACACCGGCAGAACTATTAGAGCTGCATTAGATTCACTCATGGATTTAGGAAGGCCCAAACGTGTAGAACTTCTGGTTCTAATCGACAGAAGGTTTAGCCGTCAATTGCCTATCGAAGCTGATTTCATTGGCAGAACAATCGACTCAATCGACTCTGAACGAGTAGATGTTAAATGGGAAGAGTTGGATAAGAAAGATGAAGTTTTACTTTATAAAATGAAGGATAAATGAGCAAACATTTGAGCGTGTCGCACCTTTTAGGGATTAAGGAACTCCAAAAAGAGGACATAGAACTCATTTTTAGTACTGCCGACAATTTTAAAGAGGTTATCAATCGACCCATTCGAAAAGTCCCCTCTCTAAGAGACATTACCATTGCCAATTTATTTTTCGAAAATTCAACACGCACCAAGCTTTCATTCGAACTCGCTGAAAAAAGACTCAGTGCTGATGTAATCAACTTCTCAGCTTCTTCAAGCTCGGTTAGCAAAGGAGAAACGCTTGTTGATACTGTAAATAACATTCTGGCCATGAAAGTCGACATGATTGTCATGAGACACCCTAAGCCAGGAGCTCACCGCTTTTTATCGAAAGAGGTACAATCAAGGATAATCAACGCTGGTGATGGCGCTCATGAACACCCAACACAAGCACTCTTAGACACCTACTCTATTAGAGAAAAGCTCGGTGAGTTAAAAGGGCTAAATGTGGCCATAGTAGGAGATATTACACATTCAAGAGTTGCTCTGTCTAACATCTACTGTTTAAAGAAAATGGGGGCACACGTTAGAGTTTGTGGACCTCCTACCCTTATCCCCAAACACATTGAGTCACTGGGTGTAGAAGTGAGCTATAATCTTGAAGAAACATTGCAATGGTGTGACGTGGCGAATATGTTGAGAATTCAATTAGAGCGACAAGACACCAAGTATTTCCCATCGCTGCGAGAATACTCGCTCAGGTATCAGCTCAACCTAGAACTACTTAACAAACTCAAAAAAGACATAACAGTAATGCATCCTGGCCCGATTAATCGCGGGGTTGAAATCACTACGGATGTAGCCGATTCAGACCAATCCATTATACTTAATCAGGTTGAAAATGGAGTAGCAACACGAATGGCTGTAATATATCTCCTTGCAGATCAAATCAAGCGATGATCTAATTTCATAAATTTGACAACATGGAATATCTAATTGAAAAAGGAGAAAAGTTTACTACGATCACTTATAAAGGTGATAAACTCAATAATGCTGTCGCTCCTGACCTGAAAGATGACATCGTTCGTTTGACTGGAGAGAACAACGTGAACATCATTCTCAATCTTGAAGAAGCAAGCTATTGCGACTCTTCGGGTTTAAGTGCATTAATCTTCACTAATCGAATGTGTAGAGATAATGGAGGAAGATTGGTGATTTGCTGTTTGCAAGACATGGTTTCCAAGTTGATCGAAATCTCACACCTAAACGACTTACTTAAAATTACTCCAAGTCTTGTGGAAGCTCAAGATTACATGATGATGGAGATATTGGAAGACGAAATAAAGAAATCATAATGAAGCATCTCATCCTTTTTCTCAGTCTCTTTATTGCGAGCGCAGGTCTTCAAGCCCAATGCGTTGTGAATACAAGTTATTCCGGTCCTGGTTTCTATACAAACAATGGCGACAGTGTGCTAGATGATGCAATTTTAGATTCGCTCTATAGCGAAAACGTAAGTCTCTACGTTCCGAGTACCTACGACATTGGAGGTTTTAACGTAAACGTTGATAGTGTTAAAATCGAAAATATTTTGGGATTACCTGACGGTATTGGATCCGCTTGCAACCCTACAAGTTGCTTTTGGTTAGGTGGTGATACTGGATGCGTATTGATTTCAGGAACTCCTACGAATGCAGCTCAAATTGGAAACAATCCGCTTACCATCAAGATGCGTTTTTATGGCTTAAGCACCTCAGTTGGAGAAGATGTAACCGTATTTAGCATCGATTTGTCCGAAGGACAAACTACTCAGCCGAATTCAGTTAATAAGGCGCAGTTCGCTGATTACCGCATCGCTTACTCCAGAGATCTCTCTTCCTTGAGACTCATCTCTGGAAACAAAGCTCCATTTGAGGCTAACATTATTGATATTACTGGTCAGACCAAACTTTCAGGAATTGCAAATTCAGGAGAATCTGAGTTAAAATTCGATACCTCTAGCCTTGCTCCAGGAATTTACATTGTTCAGTATTCTCAAGCAAACTCTAGTAGAAGCTCACGAATTGTGATTGGCAATTAATGGATTTTAAGGTATTAATCTTAGGATCAAATTCTGCCATACCTACCTTAAAGAGAAACCCCTCTGCTCAGCTTGTACTTTTCAACCAAACGCCTTACCTCATTGATTGTGGTGAGGGTACACAGCTTCAATTAAGACGATACAAACAGAAATTTCAGAAGATTAGACAAATCTTCATCAGCCACCTCCATGGTGATCATTACTACGGTCTACCCGGATTGCTCACAAGTATGCATCTTCTCGGAAGAGAAAAGGAACTCAGTGTTTACGGACCTGAAGGACTTGAAGAGATTATAAGAGTAAACTTTAAACACAGTAAAACCTACCTCCGATATCCTCTCAAATTTATTGCCCTAAAGGAAGGCTCAGAGGAATATATATATGAAGATGAGCGACTGAAAGTGAGAAGCTTAGCTTTAGATCATCGCGTTCCTACTTTCGGTTTTGTCTTCGAAGAAAAAGCACATCCTCTTAAAGTAAATAAAGAGGCTATCACAAAATACGATTTGAGTATTGAAGAGATACTGACTATTAAAGATGGAACCGAAGTCAATAGATCTGGAAAAACTATTCCTAAAAACGAGCTGATTCTCGAAGCTGCTAAAACTCGGAACTATGCTTATTGCTCCGATACAGCCTATCAAGAGGAATTAGCTGATAAAATCAAGGGAGTTGATCTTTTGTATCATGAAGCGACTTTTATGGAAGACCTGAAAGATCGTGCAGCAGAAACCTATCATTCTACAGCCAAACAAGCGGCTACAATTGCTATGAAGTCGGAAGTAAAAAAACTGCTCATCGGACACTTCTCAACGCGTTATGATGAAATAGAGCCTATGGTACTTGAGGCCAAAGAAGTTTTTGAAAACACGGAATGGGCTAAAGAAGGGAAGTTTTTTGAGCTTTAATTACCAAGCTCCATCATAGTCCTCATCAAGAATCATTAAAGCTTCAGTAAGTTCACCTAAAGATTTCTGATCGTTGATTTCCCTTGCTATGTTGCAACCTTTGGTGTAAATGTCGATTGCTTTTTGATCCTGACTTTGTGATTCAAAGATTTTTCCAAGCTGAAAATAGGCGCCAACATATTTCTTATCGAGCTGAATCACGTTTGTAAAAAGATCACTCGCTTTATCTAGCTCATTGATCTTTAGGTACTCTAATGCAGCGGCATAATTCAGAAAAACATCCTTAGGGTTCTTCTTTAACATGTCCTCTACCAGCTCTAGTCGATCTCTCTTCATTTCGTTTATCGAAAATATAAAATCAAGGCTATGCTTATGGGGCTGTTAACAAGTTTTTTAAACGTTTTTTCTCCATCAAGTTATCCTTAGTTTCTGTAGATTCCAAAATCCTAAGCTTCTCTTTTTGAGTAAGATGCCAAGACAGACTGATACGATCAGTGCCATAATCCAGTTCAAATCGAATGATGTCGAAGGCTACACCTAGCTCCTGCTTTAAAATACTGGCGATATTCTCTTGATTATACTGCTGTATGTTAAGCCAATTGGCGTAAAACCCACCTAGTGGAGAGCTCAAATTACTCAAGATACTTTTCCTTGTTTTCTCTCTTATCTTGATTTCCGAAGGGGAATCTTTAATCTGAATCACCACAACGCCAGAAGTATTCTTTACGATCCAGTCTTTAAGCGCCATCAGATACTTTGAACTTCCTAAAAAACCAAAATTGTCTCTCAAGCCGGCATCTGCAATTTCAATTTCAGGATAACTGGGTAAGGAGATATTAGGCATCACATAAGGGAAGGTTGCGCTCATTCGAATCACACTCGAAAGCTTAGTGTTCTCAGCCTGTAAAGGAGCGAAAAAGCTCATATAATCAATCGCTTCAGCTTGTTCAAAGGCTGAACCATAATCAGAGTGGGCAGTCAAGAAATTCATAGGTCGTGTGGCTATCAAAAGCCTTCTGCCATCATTGTTAATCGTTGGAGTAAAAAGCAAACTCGGAATCTCAGCTTGGAATTCTGCGGCGCGATAGTCCTTCAGACTTTTGCTCATCAAGCCACCGAGATTTTCATTAAGCTGCATTTCAAATGCGTAGCCTCTATCAAACAAATAAACCTTGCCCTCCTCCTCTATTTTGCGCCAGCGAGGAAATATATCATTCACAGCAAGGGTAAATGCTACGGGGTTCAACAAATCCTTCGACAAAGCTTTAACGGCACTATCTGATGAAAGCATCTGGTCTTGCATACCAAGCTCTCTAAAAAATGCAGCTCCTAACATCCCTCCAGAAGAACCTGATACCAAGTGTATATGCTGCAATAGATTACTATCTAGGGATTGATCTAAATTACTGAGCACAGCATAAGTCCACAGTGCACTCCTCAAACCTCCTCCACTTACATTAACGAACACCAGCTTTGGTTTTAATTTATCCTGTTTCGATTTCCATCGATCCAGCACGCGCATTTCTGCTTCTTTAGTTTCGGAAGCACTTTGCCAATCATTAAAGTGTGCGTTTATGGCGCCTTGATCATAAGGAACTACACTTGACTCATAATCGATACCGCGAGCCATACTCACATAATTGAATTGAGCTTGTTTGGAAGCATAGTTAATCAATAGAACCAAGCCTATAAAAACAGCAGTTGACCATCCTTTAAACCAAGAGTGAAGAGCACTTGAAATAATCATGATCATCGTAAAGATCAAAATGATACTCGCACCAGAAGGAACCAAATACAAGGCTCGTTCAACAAAAATTCCTAAAACGAATATTGTGATGAGCACCGCTAATTCAAAGAAGGTAGCATTCATTCGATTTTGCGCCAAAACCCTCATCAAGGTTTTTACTTCATAGTGCTCACTGGATCGCGCCAATTCTACTTTGAACGGATGACTGAGATAAGTTTTAGTCCGAAACCCTTCTTCTTGAAAACGAATCAAGCGATACCAATTCAAACTTCTTCCAAATATTTGACGGGTTCCACTTTGGCTATCATGTTGTTCTTTCTTTCGTTTCGACCTTCTGCTCATTGAACCCAGATTCCAATTTGTGCTCAAGAAATAGCTGAATGTCAAAAAGGTAAACATGCCTATTCCCGCAAGCAGTGCAACTTCATTCTTAAGAATCTCAGCAACTGGAACCAACTCAATATCCTTCTGGTAGAAATACAGGGCCCATAAGTAGTTTAAAATGAAAATGAGCGGGATGATTGAGTTATTCAGACTGAACTTGTAGAATGGTCGGGATAAGGTTGCGATGAAGGGAAAGCGGAAACCGTTTATGATGTATGAGGAAATGTGAAATGACATGATGAAACCTCCTAATGATAAACCAAGAATGAAGTGAGACATCATGCCAACACTAGCCATAAATTCAGGGTATAACAGTAGGAGGTGAATACCGTATTTACTGCCTAAAGCGGAGTTTACTGTCAAAAAGAGAATGAGCCAAATAAGAACCGTAAAGTGCCGACGTTTTAGGTAATGAAGTAAAAGTTGAATAGGGAGAAAATATATGACGCGCTTAAGTCTGTCTTTTGATGTTACTTTGCTCGGCGTCATTTTTGTATGCAATTCAATCAAGGGAAATAGTTCCCTTATTTATATTAACGTAAGAAACATGAAATTCGGTTTGCAATTCGGCTTATTCTTATTGACAGGGGTTCTCTTGTTAAGCTCCTGCGCCAGCGAACGAGTTGTTAAAAGAAGCCAGCGTAAGCAACCAAATTGGGTTTACGGTATGATGCCGAACTACTTTATCACCAGTGGTGCAGGTAGTTCTTATGAAGAAGCTCAGGTGAATGCCTTAATGAACCTGAAAGACATGATTATCCTCTCCATTGCGGTTCAAGTTATTTCAAAGTCTCAAAGCAATACCAGCGAAACTATTGACAAGGAAATAGCGGATTACCTGTCCACCTATGAAGCCAATATTGAAGTGTATTCTGAATACTTCAAACCTTTAAAAGGAATTTCAGCTTCCAAGGTTGAAGCTTTTTATTGGGAGAAAATCAAATCTGATGGGAAAGAAGAAATCAAATACCATATCAAGTATCCTTTTGCGCAATCTGCCTTACAAAGCTTAATTAGAGATTTTGAAGCTTTAGATGCAGAAATGGAGGCCAAACTGAAAGCAGTAGAAGATAATGGACGTCAGTATTCAGAGGTTGAAGGAATTATAGATGACATCCGAATGATCGAAAACTTAAAAGCGAGTCTTCCAAGATCAAAGAAAGAGCGTGCCCAGGTTAAGTTGGAGCAACTCGAGTCCACACTAGACGATATTAGTTTCATTGTACTCGACGACTCCTCAGGATTTTTGAGCTACGATCTGCGATTATATGGAGAGCCAATCAGCATTTCAAAGGCTCCAGAGATTTACGCCACCTGCCCTATAACTATTAAAGAATTCAAATCATTTCAATTCAAAAACGACATTCGATATAATCGCAATAAGTGCGAATCATTCAAAGAAGAAAAACTCACGGTTGAATACAAATACGCCGATCTTAAACTAAAGCGGAACTTCCTAATTACAGAGCCTTCAAACTCTGCAGACATCTTCAATATCCAAAACTTGAGCATCGAAAACCTTGGTTTGGGAGCTGGAATTTGCAGGATGGATGTAATTACAAAAGGTGACAAAGCTTTGATGATTGAAAACATCGGCCTCACATTCTATCGCATTGATAAAGAGACAAGACGCACTCGTGTAGAATTGAAACCATTTGCGAATCTTAAACCGGGTAGTAAAACTAAGCTTGAGCAGCGCTTCCGCTTTCCATTCAAAAAAGGTCTAAGTATTTTTAACGCTACAGTTGGACAGAATGTCTTCAGAGCTGATCTTGAGCTTAGAACAGAAGATCATCAGGTTTACAGACTTCACGAAATCCCCGTGAAGTTTAGCTTCTAAATCTTTGATTCGGTAAAGGCTAAAATCTGCTTCTCAAGTTCCTCAGATTCTTTTCGGATAGCACTCGACTCCTTAAGAACCGCCTCTTTAAATTCCTGATCTTTTAAATCACCAAGATTAATCTTCACATTCAACTCAGCGCCAATAACCCCTGCTCTTGCCGCAAGTGCACCAACGGCACCATCAGTAATTGAATTTGGATTGCCATGTTGAACCATGTCCCAGCACAAGTTCATGCTCTCCAAGGAAACCTTCATCGTTTCTAAAGGCGTGTTAATAGCCACCTTGGTCGCTTCTTGAATGGCCTCCGATCGTTTCGCCTTCTCTTCCTCGTTTGATTTTGGCAAGCCGAATGCCTCCATAATCAAATTGAATGCATTGGTATCCCGATCCACAAGATCGAGCAGTTGATTTTTGAGTGCTTCTCCCCTTTCAGCATAATCAGAGAATTCTTTCCATCGATCATCCCAACCTCTTTTATGAGATGATAAATTGGCAACCATCGTTGCTAGAGAAGCACTTAAAGCACCACAATAAGCTGCAACTGAACCTCCACCAGGTGCAGGTGATTCTGAAGCCGTTTGATTTGCAAAACCGGTTAAACTCAAATCAACCAATCCTTTTTCATCGCCTTCAATAAGGTATTCAATCACCTTTTCTTTTGGATCGAAGGGTTTTAGTTCATCTAAACCAAGACTCTTGACAGCGATCTTCATTTTTTCCTCTTCAGAAATACCTAAAGAACGCTCTTGTTTTTCGAGAAAAAAGTCGGCTGCATCAATCAGTACTTTCTTTGGAACCAAGCCGACTAATTCTGAACCTGTGACTCTAAGTCCGCGCGATTCAGCCGATTTGCAGGTTTCATCAAAGGCCTCGTGCAAACTGGTAATACTAATATTGGTTAGGTTGTAAGATATTTGAGCAACTCCATATTCCTCAATGTACCAACCAATTCCCTTTACAGCCTTGAGTTTTCCGGGCTCTCGGATTGGTTCTCCATTTTCATCTTCTAGGATTTTACCTGTAAGAGGATTGCCTTCACGTTTTACTCTTCCCGCTTCGCGGATATCAAAAGCGATTGCATTTGCTCTACGCGTTGAAGTGGTGTTCAGATTGATATTATAGGCTACTAAAAAGTCTCTAGCCGAAATTGCAGTCGCTCCTGTTTTTGAAGCCAGTTCCCATGAGCTAGAGCCCTCATCAGGTTTCCAATTTGGATCTTGAAGTTTCTTTTGCAGACCTTCATATTGTCCAAAACGGACATTCGCTAAATTTTGACGCTTAGATTCTTTCGCAGCGTTCTCATAGAAGTATATCGGTAATTTCAATTCATCACCTACTCTTTTCCCAAGCTTGTGAGCCCATTGGGCAGTTTCGTCCATACTGATGTTGGAAATTGGCACTAATGGGCAAACGTCGGTAGCTCCGAATCGAGGATGCTCTCCTGAATGATTTGACATGTCGATTAACTCGGATGCTTTTTTGATTAGCAAAAAGGCGGCATCAATCACTTGTTGAGGCTCTCCAACAAAGGTTATCACTGTTCGATTGGTAGCTTTTCCAGGGTCAACATCAAGGAGTTTTACACCTTCTACAGTTTCAACAACACTCGAAATTTCTTTAATCTTATTCGAATCCCTTCCTTCTGAAATGTTAGGTACACATTCAATCAGTTGTTTGGCCATTTTGCTTTTGTATTTCTCCGTTTAAAATAATTTGATCTAGATAATGCTGCCCATACGAATACATCATAAAACTGTAGTCGGGTATTTTCTTGGTGACGAACAGGTTGGCTTTCTTTCCAACGGCAATGCTTCCCAACTCATCAGAAAGCTCTAGGGCACAAGCAGCGTTAATGGTAGATGCATTCACCACTTCCTCAGGGCTCATGTTCATCTTAATGCAGGCAAGTGCATTCACCAAATTCATGTTTCCAGATGGACTGCTGCCAGGATTATAGTCGCTTGCCAATGCAAGTCCTAATCCTACGTCAATGAGTTTTCGAGCAGGTGTATAAGGGATACTGATGAAGAAAGAACAGCCCGGTAAGGCTACAGGAATGCAGTCGCTATTTTTTAGGCTTTCAATGTCATGCTCTTCTAAAACTTCGAGATGGTCAACGCTCAGTGCACCATGCTCGCAAGCCACTTGCACTCCACCGATGGATGAAAATTGATTGACATGAATCTTGGCTTTCACTCCCAATGCTTTAGCCGCCTCAAGCAACTGAGCTGTATGCTCAGCACTGAAGTAATTTCGCTCGCAAAAAATGTCCACGTAGTCAAGTAGATCTTTGGCTTTGGCTGCTGGTAATATTTCCTCACAGACATAAGCTATGTACTTATCCGCATCACCCTTAAATTCCAGTGGTACCGCATGAGCTGCCAATAAACTAGCCTTGATTGGTAAGTTGAAGTTTTCTTTTAATCGCTTAACCACCTTTAAGATCTTAAGCTCCGATTCAAGATCGAGTCCGTAACCCGACTTTATCTCAATGGCACCCGTTCCCAATTGTATAAGCTCAAGCAAACGATTAGATGCTTGCTCGTAAAGCTCATCTTCGCTTGTTTCGCGAAGTTTCAAAGCTGAATTGATGATTCCCCCTCCTTTCGCGGCAATCTCCTCATAGGACAAGCCTTTGATACGATCTACGAATTCACTTTGCCTCGTTCCGGCATAAACCAAATGTGTGTGGGAGTCTATCCAGCTTGGTCCAACAACTCTTCCGTCGGCATCAATCACTTGAAGATCTTTCCAATTGCTGATTCCGGGGAAACTGCTCATCTCACCAAAACCAATAATCTTATCGCCTTCAATAGCCAACCAAGCGTCTTCTATGATCGGCAGCTGTTTCATAGCAGCACCTTTGACCAGAGCGCTGGTCTCGCTTACTTGAATGAGTTGCTTTATGTTTTTAATAAGAATATTCACGGCCTGCAAAGATGGAAGTTTAATTCAAGTCTACAATTAATGAAGGCCTTATCTCGCTTAAGATTTCAACCTAAAAATCAACTCTAAAATAAAACACTGGCAAAAAGCCTAATTGGTATTCTTCGCGTATGCTTTTAGCTGGATCGTTGGATTCATCTGGTGCATAGGTCAATGCAAGAATATTCTTGGTGTTGAAGATATTCACGAAATCAACCCCTAATTCATGGGTTAGCGCTCTTGCATTGCGTTTCCAGTTAACCTTGAGGTCTGTTCTGAAGTATGGCCTGTGTTGCAATGTATTCTTCAAGGCATCAACTTCTACCAACTCCTTTTGAATGTTCGATTGAACGATATCCGCAGGCCCATACCATCTACCACCAGTGGTGGTGACTTTAGTTCCGGTTTGAATCCTATTCTTCTCTCCTAATTTCCATTCTTTGGTGAAGAGCGCATTAACAGCGTAGTTTCCATTAAAATCTGTATTCCTCCAAACCTTATCACTTCCTTGATATTTAGCATCGAATACTGAAGCCGTGAGCATGAAAAAATAGCCTTTGCTAAAGAACTTCTCTAAGGTAAGTTCTAGGCCGTAATTTCTTCCTAAACCTTCATTCACAAGCGTGTCTGGGAAAAAACGCGTAAAGCCACTCCCGGTGTTTACCATGCTGAAAGAACTCGGTTGAATGCTCACTGGGATATTAAACAAATGCTGGTAATAGCTCTCCACTTTCAGACGAACATTATCACTCAGCATGCGATCATATCCTATTACAAAATGATGACTCTTTAAAAAGTCCATTCCCTTATTGTAAGTGATGGGATTGCCATTGGCATCCATTCTATTCCCGAAGAACAACAAATAACTTGGTGGCAACTGTGAATGCAGTCCATATCCAAAACTCAATTTGGAGCCTCCTTTAAGTGCATAGCTCAAGCCAAGTCGAGGTTCAATTGGTGAGAGTGAGCCATTCAGGCTAAAGTACTGTGCATGAATCCCAGCATTAATCGTTGTGCGGTTGTTAGGACGATATTTCCACTGAACGTAAGGTTGTAATAGCAGCGCAGTTTCGTTGCTGGCCCATCGAGTTACCCACGAATAATAACGAACATCAGTAGAATCGATAACCCTTGCACTGTCTTGATGATTAAAGAAATAATTGTCGGCTACGATTCCATACTTCAATACGTTTTTGGAATTAATCTTTCTGTTGATGTACAAAGCCGTGGCTACTTTACGTTCCTTAAAAGTGTAATCCAAGATACTCGTGAGCGAATCGAGTTGATAAGTGTTTTCAGGAGTTATTCTTCGCCAAATTAAATTGTGATTTGCTTCGATCATGCTTTGGGTTCCTGCTAAGGTCCACTTCATGAAGGTCTTTTTGTTCAAGGCCTTGGTGTAGCTTGCCCCAACAACACCCATGTTCGTATTGAAATATTGATCGCGATCGTTATCTCCAAAAATATTGCGCTCAGGTTCAACTTGATCGCTTAAGACGATATCGATGCTGCTTACTCCTCCTATTCCAAACAATGCAAATTGGCCTCCATTTTTGAGAGGGAAATTAAAGCGCAAAGAAGCATCCTGGTAAGCAGGAGCTGCATCTGTTCCTATATCGATTCCCAATGCCGAAAAGATGGCCACCGTGCTGTATCTGTAGGTCAGTAAGTAGGAAGATCCCGATTTCTTTCCCAAGGGTCCTTCCGCAAAAGCTTCTAAACCCAGAAAGCCCAATTGGGCGCTTAATTCATGCTTTTGGTTATTTCCGTTACGCAGCTTCAAATCGAAAACTCCGGCAATACCATTTCCGTATTCCGCTGGGAAAGCACCCGTAAAGAAATCGGAATTTGCAAGGTTCTTATTATTGATGATACTCACTGGCCCTCCAGCGGTTCCAGCGATACTGAAATGATTGGGGTTTGGTATTTCAATCCCTTCCAAGCGCCACAATAAACCACTCGGTGAGTTCCCGCGAATGACGATGTCGTTTCTGGAATCATCAGCTCCTTGAACTCCTGCAAAATTACTTGCCATCCGTGCTGGCTCTCCCCTGCTACCAGCATATCTATCGGTCTCTGCCACATCAAAAGCGCGAGCACTTACCGTGGCCATTTCATTGAGTGCTTCTCCATTTCTGCTCGCCCTTATTTCAAGGGCTTCCATCTGAACAGCTGATTCTTCAAGATCTAAATTCAAAATCGTTTCCTTTCCTGAATTCAAGATGATATTGTTCAGCACACGCTCTTGATAGCCCAAATAAGTGAGCTTTAAAGCATGTCGACCTACGACTAAATCATTCAATTCAAAGTTTCCATCAAGATCTGTGGTAGTCCCTACGAGTTGAGTAGTATCTGAGATGAGAATAACATTGACTCCGATAAGAGGGATTCGAGTGTCCTTATCAACAATAGTTCCCCTGATATTGGATTTAATATCCTGAGCCTGAATCGAATAAGGGCCGACCAAACAAAGTCCAAGTAAAACAATAAAACCTAAGGTTCTCCTCATTTCTGGTGGAATCGTTTGGTCATTTTAGAGACCTGAATCAGGTCGCTTTCAGTTACGATACCTAATAGCTTTGCATCCTTCACGACCATCAGTACTCCCGTTCTTTCTGTCGCCATAAGATCAACCGCCTCTGCTGTGCTGCAACTGCTTTCAACGCTTATAAAATCTTCACGCATGATGTCCTTTACCGCGACATCCGCTGTGCCATCGTTCCCTAGAAAATGACGCAGCAAAGCTTGATAAGTAATCACTCCAGTAAGCTCGCCTTCATCGTTTTCAAATGGAACATAAGGTGTTCTTTTACAATCCATTACATTGGTTACTAAATCTAATAGTTCATCCTTATTTACCGTAAACATATCCGTGGTCATGATCTGAGAAACAGCCTTAAACTCTTTGTATTCATCGCGTTTTGCTGGGTCTACATTCTCCCATAAGTGAACTGGCTTTTCAGTTTGTTCGTTCTCATAGATTCCCTTGTTAATGAAATGGAAGCTTCGTTAGGGGTTGAACCAATAAGTAGCTCACTAAAGTTTTTCATTTGCCATTGCGCGCCATTCATATGACTGTATATCCTACTCTCTATCACTCCTAGGAGGCGCTCAATATCAGCTAAATCGACTTTAAGACTCTTAAGTTCTTTGTATGCCATTGGGATTAATTCTTCCTCGATAAGCTTTGCAGCTGATACTGTTTGGCCAAACCATCTGAACTGGCAGTCTAAACTGGTATTCGCAGCATTATAGAAGTTGTAGCGAACATCCTCAAAACTCATTCTGGAAGGCATATCTGCGCAATCTGCAGGCATCCCTTTCATTAGACCTAGCCAAAAAGCGGTGTTTGCCATTTCGTCCAATACGGCAGGACCAGCAGGAATATAGCGGTTTTCGATTCTCAGATGAGGCTTACCACCTCCTACACCATAACAGGCACGATTCCAACTGTAGACTGTACTGTTGTGCATTTTAAGGGCATTCAATTCGGGAATACCCCCGTCTTTCAATACAGCCAACGAATCTTCATTGACATCAGAAGCAAAAAGCAAATTATACCTAGAAACTTGATCCTTAAAGAGATCTACTACGCTGCCTTCAAGCCATTTCCGCCCAAAACTCACGCGAGGCTCTTTATCGCGCATATCCACATTGGTATCACGTGTATCAACCGATTGCTGAAAAAGAGCGATTCGGGTTTCACTCCAAAGTCTTTTACCTAAAAGCAATGGAGAGTTGGCACATGCCGCCAAAACTGGCCCTGCAATGGTTTGTGACCAATTGTAGAGCGATTGAAAATCGTCTTGATCTACCTGAAGGTGCACCTGAAAGCTTGTATTACAAGCCTCAAACAGAATGTTTGGGTGTTTGGTGATCAGGTCATCTAGTCCGTGCAGATTAAGCTCAAAGTCGCCTTTACGTTGACTTCGAATTATGTTGTTAAGCGCCTCATAACGCGGGTTAGGCGTCATAAACTCAAAAGAAAGATCCTTCTGTTGCAATGTTGGCAGGATACCCGTGACCATTATTTTGGTATTGTGTTTTCCAGCAACTTTTCTTCCCTTTTTTAGCAAGTCTCTCAACTGGTTTTCCATTCTGCGGAAGCAGTCTGTTTTGAAAACTTGTGGGTCAAGATTGATCTCGAGGTTAAACCTTGCTATTTCTGTGGTGTAATGTTCGTCTTTGATTTCATCCAGAAGCAACATATTGTTCATGGCTGGTTTCCAGTCGTCGCCAACCAAACAGAGCTCTTGTTCTGCACCAATACGAGTAATCCCACTCTCTATTTGGCGCTCATCAAGCATACGCTCAAGGGCTTTGATATCGTTCAATAAATATCTTGCAAAACTCCTTTTTTCCAGTGGGTCACTGAATTTGCTTACGCGCTGATCTCCCATATTAAATCAATAGAGCACCTAAAGTAAGAAAAGCTCTCGGAGAAACAAATGCTTGGGTGGCCTTAGTTAAGACTCAATAAACTCAACGATCTCATCCATCAACTTACGGTCTTTTAGAATCTTAAAGTGACCTAAGCCCTTGGTAATCAAAAGCTTTGAATTATGCAGTTTAGAGTGAAGAAATTCAGCTTGGTCGATTTTGGCTTCTTGATCATCTTGGTCGTGCACCACTAAGTAAGGGATATCTATGGCGTATCGCACATTATGTTCGGTTGTATATTCTTCAAATTCGTTCCCAGTTAATCGCCTTACCTCATTTCTGATTGCTCCGTTCAATTTGGGAGAAGCGTTAATTCTCGCTCGAAAATCATCAAGTATGTCATTGGCAATGGTTGGTTGACTGATACTTACCACCTTATTAAACTTCTGTCCCCTCGACATGGAGTTGAAAATACTGGCCGCTCCCAAAGAATGTCCAACTACCGCTTCAACCTCTCCAACTTCTTTTAGCAATTCCATCAAGGCCGAGCTAAAGTGAATTACATTGCTGTAGTTACCTGGACTCTTACCATGACCGTAAGCGTCGCAAGCCCAAACACTATATCCTTTCTCAATCAGCTTTAAGGCCAAAATACGCCATTGACTGGCTCTACCCATCCATCCGTGCATAACAACAATGGCAGGACCTTGTCCCCATTTGTAAGCTTGGATACGAGTATTCTCGTAGAACAAGTCAAACTTTTGAGCTTGTTCCAAAAACTCTGCTTCACGCACTGGATACTTGAAACGAAAGGGCGTTGTGAAGATTTTAACTCCTAACCAGCGCGCCATTGGTGGCAGAAGTTTCTCCAATATTGGAAACCCGGCTTGCACGATTCGAATGGGCAACGGATACTTTATAGGGTTCGGTTTGAGTGCTTCTTCCATCTTCCTCTACTCAGTGCTATTATGCGCTGAATTTGGTCGTCTTGCCGACCTTTTTACAATCTTATATGATTTGGGCCAAAGACTTGTAATAACTTTAGCCTGATAAGCGAACAAAAGTAATTCACCAAAGGTTTTAAATACGATGAAAGCAATCAATATTCTTACAATTTTAGTCGCCACCTTATTGGCAGCATGTGGCCAGAGCCAGACTCAGTCGACAAAAGAAAGCAATATTCAAAACGCGAAATACGAGGTAGTAAAGACTCCTCAGGAATGGAAGAATATCCTCAGCGACCAAGAATATTACGTTTTAAGAGAATCTGGAACTGAAAGAGCTTTTACAGGCGCTTACTGGAATCACAAAGAAAATGGGGTGTACACCTGCAAGGGATGTGGAACCCATCTTTTTGAGTCTGATACGAAGTTTAAATCCGGAACTGGATGGCCAAGTTATTACGATGTAGTTTCAAAAGAAAATGTGGAACTAGTTAGTGATAAGAGCTTGGGCATGACCCGTTCCGAAGTGCGCTGTGGTAAATGTGGAGGTCATCTCGGACATGTATTTGACGACGGCCCTGCTCCAACTGGATTGCGTTACTGCATTAATTCAGCTTCTTTAGGTTTTAAGAAGAAGTAGGCTTTGAAAATTTTAATCTACTGCAAATTCAAACTAGTCCATTAAAGCCTCTTCAAAAGACTTCAACTCCATTTCCCATGTATAGGCTTTTTTAGAAAGCTTTCTGGAAGAATCGCGGTACTGCTTCCAAAGGTCTTCATTGGAAAGCAATTCCATAACGGCATTGGCAAAATCCATTGGGTCATCCTTGATGGAAGCATGCATTTTGTCTTCAATCGAAATGCCTTCTGCCCCAACTGGGGTGGTTACCATAGGAAGACCTCTGTACAGGTTATCCAATACTTTAATCTTCATCCCACTACCGTAGCGCAAGGGAACCACTCCTAGCCTGCACTGTTTCATGATTTCATCTGGGTTTTCAGCAAATCCATGCATCACAACTTGGGGCCATTTGTTCAGGACTTTCTTTAAATCTCGTTTCGCTCCCTTTCCTAACAAGTGAAATTTCAAATCGGCATCCTTTTCAATGAGTATAGGCCACACCTTTTTGAAAAACCATATCAAGCCATCACTATTAGCAGGCCAACTCAAGGAGCCCATGTAGAAAAGGGCTTTTTCTGTTTCATCAAATTCGAGATTAGGTAAGCTCATTAGAGACTCTGAACCCAAATGTTTGGTTTCTCTAAAATTTGGTACCTCAATTCCATATTCCTCAAACTTGGCTTTATCGGAAGCAGCCATAAAACTCTTTGCACAGGCTTTCATCAATACCTTCTCTGCGGTAATCACCCGCTGGGTCTCTAGACTTATCGCCCGCTTCTTCAATGGCTCACGCTCCAATTGCGCCAAACGCTCCCAAAGTTTAAACTCTGCATTATGAGCATGGTATACCTTCGTACAATCCGACAAGGAGCTCAAATAAATCCCCATCTCGTAATGATCAATAATCACGATATCGGCATCATCCGCCAAATGATGGATGATTTCTGCTGCCTTAGTATGGTAGTTCCGAAACTGATTTAAAGGAATTCGCTTGGTATAAGAACGCAAGAGATTCATCAGGTTTCTTTTTTTCTTAAGCTTAAAGGAGGCATAAGTATTCAACTTAACCGCCTTCATGAACTCTTCTTCTAATTCCTCACTGGGCTTATCTACCAAAGCAAAAACCGAGAGTTCATGTTCTTTTGAAAGATGCTCTATGAGCTTGAAAGATTTGATTCGTCCACCACTGCTTGCAGGATAAGGGAGTTCAGTAGTGATGAATAAAATCTTTGCCATTGAACTCAAAAGTAGTGCTTAATGAAAACTCAGGGGCGAGATATTGATATTACTTTTGCGAGATGGGAAAACTCGCATTAATCACCGGAGCAACCGCCGGTATAGGTAAAGCAGCAGCATTTAAATTCGCAGAAAACGGTTGGGACCTCATCATCACTGGAAGAAGAAAAGATCGCCTCTCTGCTTTGGAGACCGAATTAAAGCAATTCAATATCAAGGTATTAAGCCTGAATTTTGACGTTCGCAACAAAGAAGAAGTTGAATCTCATTTAAGCGAGCTAACTGTTGAATTTTCTGAAGTAGACCTCCTTTTGAACAACGCTGGTTTAGCTGCCGGATTTGGGACCATTGATCAAGGAAATACAGATGATTGGGATCAGATGATCGATACTAACGTAAAAGGATTGCTTTACGTTTCCCGACAGATTTTACCCAAAATGAAAGAACGCAAAAGCGGGCATGTGATTAATATCGGCTCAACTGCTGGTAAAGAAACCTACCTAGGTGGCAATGTGTATTGTGCAACCAAACATGCGGTTGACTCCCTTACCAAAGCAATGCGTATTGATTTACTTCCATTTGGAATCAAAGTTACTGGTGTTTGTCCAGGAGCTGCAGAAACAGAGTTCTCTCTAGTGCGTTATAAAGGAGATGCAGAAAAAGCAAAGTCGGTTTACAATGGCTACACCCCAATGACTCCAGAACACATCGCGGATGTGATTTGGTATGCAGCCAACACACCTCCCAATTTGTGTTTGAACGACATTGTACTCACTTCCCTAGCCCAGGCGAATTCATTCTATGTAAACCGTGAATCGGTTTAAGGGATTAACTTAATTTCGTTTTAGATGAAAATCGGCTACGACGCCAAAAGGGCTTTCCATAATTCTTCTGGTTTAGGCAACTACAGTCGCGACCTGCTGCGAATTATGTTTGCTTACAGAGCAGAATATGATTATTACCTATTTAATCCCAAGCCTCCTAAACGAGAGCTTTTTA
>ENA-UOXV01001207-UOXV01001207.1-marine-metagenome-genome-assembly--contig:-NODE-1207-length-36696-cov-12.189269_pt1 | contig 36696 bp, 34 predicted proteins | sample MGYA00238165_ERZ766961 | MGnify/ENA primary metagenome ERZ766961 (study PRJEB28924, sample SAMN03173240) | marine metagenome | biome: Marine; feature: Water; material: Subsurface seawater | place: North... | reverse complement strand
ACTAATGGATTTTTTTTCATTATAGCTGCTCCAGAAGTATTTGCAGCACACATAAAAACATAGTCCATACCTCTAAATAAATTAATACATGAATTTAGATTTCTAAGATCAATTTTTTTGTACCTTGCTTTTGGATTTCTATAAAAAATTTTTTTTTTATGAAAAGTTCCCGTTACTTTAAAGTTATTATTTACTAGAGCATTTATTAAATTAATTCCAACAAAGCCGGATCCTCCTAGAACTAATGCTTTTTTCATTATCTGCCACCACTTATCTTAATATTTGCTCCTGAGAGATAAGGTGAATTAATCAAAATATTTTTAATAATTTTTGCTACATTTTCAGGTTTTCCCAAATAACCAAGTGGAACATCTTTGGCAACATCTTTAAAATTTTTTTTAAAGTTTTTTTTCATCGACAAAGTTATAATTTTTCCCGGAGTTACTGCATTGACTCTTATTTTATATTTACCTAACTCTTTAGAAAGGGAATTATTTAACGAATTAATAAATCCTTTAGAAGAAGCATAAGGTGAAATTTTATTTCCACCATAGTCTGCTGCTTGAGAAGAAATAAATGTAATTGATTTATCTAATATTTTATTTTTAATCATTAGTTTGGTAATTTCTTGAGTCAAAAGAAAAGAGCCAAAACAATTACTCATAATCATTTTTTTTAATTTTTCTCTTTTAATTTTCACAAAGTCTTCTCTCGAAACTTTTTCCCATGCATTATGTACAAATCCTTTAATGTGAAAATTTTTTGATATTAAATATTTTGAAAAATTTTTGATACTATTTTCAGAAAACAGATCTATTTTTTTATTTAGTAATATTTTATCTTGATGTTTATTTTTAGCTATAATTCTTTCAGCTCTAATTTTAGATTTAGCGTATGTGAAAATAATATTAAAATTTGGGATAAGTTCGTCAATTATTGCTTCTCCAATTTCACTTGTTCCGCCAGAAATAATTATAAATTCTTTTTTATTTATCAATAAACTATTCCATTGTTTCTACTTTTACCGCAACATCTGGCATATACGGGTCTTTCCAGTTATCCAGGGGTTCAATAATCATATTATCTCTAAATTCTTCTCTAGGCAAATAGGGATACATATCTTCTATTGGAGTGGCCCACCCTATTAACCTTGGTTCATATAAATGATACTCATGACAATTAACATCTATGGTTACTGGTCCATCATAATTTAAAGCTTCAGAAATCTTTTCATCTAATTCATCATCATTGTTAATTCTTATTATTTTTATATTGTAAGCTTCCGAAATTTTTAAAAAATCTGGCGGATTGTATCCTTTTGGACCACATGCTTCTTCTCTTCCTTGAAAATTAGTTTTTTGAAATGCTTTTGTTATTCCATAAATATGATTATTTATAATAAAAGTTTTAACTGGAATTTTATAGTTTATAAGAGTTTGCATTTCTTGAATATTCATATTGAATCCACCATCTCCTGTTAAACAGATTACGTTAGAGTCTTTTTTCTTTGCAAATGCTGACCCTATTGCTGCTGAAAATGAAAACCCCATAGGTGCGTGACTATTATTGCTATAATATTGCTGACCACGTTTAGTTTTTAATGCATGACCTACCAAAACACTACATCCTCCACAATCACCCACGATGATATCTTCGTTACTTGCAATCATGGAAAGTCTTTCCATAAAGAAATATGGATTAACATAGTTTTTCTTCTCATGGATATAACTGTTTATTTTTGGCGCAGCTACTTTAGTTGGGTCGTACTTATTTCTCCAATCAACGACTTTTCCTAACCATTTATCAAAACTAGGTAATTTAGTTTTGTAAATTTCATATACTTTTTCAAAAATTTGTAAAAAATTATTTAAATCTGAGTGAATATTAACATCAAATGGAACTTGTTGAAATTTTTGGTCTAATAACTCTGGATCAATATCAGTTATATATTTTTTTGCTTCTCTAGCAAAAGAACTTACATTGCCACCTGTTATTCGACCTGAAACTCTTGATCCTATGGCAAATAATAAATCTGTATTTTGTATTCCAAAATTTCTTCCTGGTCCACCATATGTTCCAACTCGTCCACCATAATAATCAGAGTCTGAGGTAACTACATCAATTCCATTCCATGTAACAAAAGTTGGGATCTTTAATTTTTCTAAAATATCATTAAATCTTTCAATATTATTTGTTACTCTCAATCCACCACCAGCTAATATAGCTGGTCTTTTTGATTTCATTAAGTCTTCAAAAAAATTAATGACTTTTTTTTCAATATCTTGAAAATTATATTTTAATTCAAAAGCAGAAGCATCAAAACCTACTAATGTTTCTACATCTACATCAGCTTTTTGTATATCCATTGGAATATCCAATACAACAGGCCCACATCTTCCACTGGTACTAAGAAAATAACTTTTTTCTAGTTCATATTTAATATCCTTAGGATCCTTAATACAAACAGCATATTTAGATATTGACTCTACTATTGACACCAAATCTGTTTCTTGGAATCCTATTTGTCTTATTCTGTCATGTGGTCTCATAAATTTTGAATTTATATTTCCAGATAGAAAAACACATGGAATAGACTCATAAAAGCAATTGCAAATCGATGTGATCATATTTGTAGCTCCAGGACCACTGGTTGAAATAGCTAAACCAGGTAGATTTTTTATTTTTGCATATCCCTCAGCTGCAAATCCAGCTGCCTGTTCATGAAAAGTAGAAACATATTTAATATTTTTAATTCTTGTAAATGCATCAACTAAATCCCCATTTGCAGCTCCATAGACTAAAAATGCAGTGTCAATTCCTTTTTTGGCATAAAAATCGATAATATAATCAGCTACTTTCATAATAAATTTAGACTATCTCAATCTAAAAACTTCTCTCCTGGCGTTATTTCCTTTTATAAAACTCTCATTCTTAGGTATAGCACACAAGCATAATGTTGTTCTTGATTTATTATGCGTCATGTTTTCATAAGACCCATGTATTAAATTACCATGCATAACAAGAACATCACCGGCTTGTGCTTCAATTGCAATCTTTTTATATTTTTTATCGATAGTTTTCAAATCTATTTCATTTCCTGCTTTTTTCGAATTTCCATAACTCTTGGTGGGAATAAATTTTTTTAATCCCATGGTATGAGATGCATCATAAACATATATAGTCCCGTTTTTAATATTAGCATTTTCAAGAATTAAATGTGATGTAAAAAATAATCCATTTTTATTTTTAGCATATGAATTGTCTTGGTGTGGAAGATATAATTGTTTACCAAATTTTGTATTTGGTTTTTTGAAGATTACTTGGGTTTGTAAGCCAACACATTCTTTTTTATAAAGCTGATCTATTTTCTTTGTAAATTTTTTTTTTTTAAAAATACTTAAAAAAAATTCTGACAGATCAATATATTTTTTTATTAAGTCAGATTTAGCCACCATATTATCAGCGTTATTAATGTTTTTTATAGCCTGGGAAATTAAAAATTCTTTTTTATGTACATTTAACATTTGAGAAAAATTTTTATCACTACAATATATTAATGCCTTTAATATTTTGTTGCATTCTTTCTTTGAGTAACTTTTTTTAAAAACTACATAACCATGATTTTTAAAAAAATTATAATCTGAACTGTTTTTCATTTATTTTTTTTGTAAGCAAGTATTGTAGTAGAATAGCTAATGGAACAGATGTATTAAATTTCCCATTTTTAATCAAGTTAAAAATTTTTTTGATACTCATTACTTCTAATCGTGACACTTCTCTATTTTTAAACTTTTTATTAATTTGACTCATTGATATGTGGGCAACATAAACATAAACAGTTTTTTTGGTTCTATTTGGAATCTGATAAACATCTTTCATTTTAATAAATTTATTATTTTTTAAAATTTTAATTCCAGTTTCCTCACTAAATTCTCTTTTGGCTGCTTCTAAAGGTTTTTCATTTAAATTAAAAGATCCAGCTGGAAATTCGTATAATGTTTTTTTTAAAATTTTTCTAATAGCTTTAATTACTAAAAAATATTTTTTATCAACTATTGGTAAAATTATAACTTCTCTATTATTAGGAATTAATTCATAGTAGCTGTTATTCAGTGCTATTTTGAAGAATCTATTTTTATATACTATCATAAAATTTGAATATATTTATTATCAAATAATTTTAAAAATAAATATTTAATTATTTAGCAAGAGTTTGGGCTTTTTGAGATTTTTCTTTAAACTGAATTGAATTAATTTTTTCTGCATTACACAAGTACGCACCACTTCTATGCCCATACCAGATTACTTTTTGAAGCCATTCATTAAATGTATTAAATTTTTTATCCTCTCTTACAATCATCAACTCCTCATTTTCTTCTCTAAGATTGGCTGAGTCATTATTTATAAAATCTTTGTAAACATCATAGGTATTGTATTTTGTTATATAAATACTATTATTTTTTTTATTTGGTAATCTCAATAAATTAAAATTTAATTCAACAGCATCTTTTATAATTTTGCTATTTATGCTGTTAGAGAATTTATTATTAAGAAGATAAAATGCTTCTTCATAAAATTTTTCTATTTTCTTCTCCTCTACTAACCTAATTAACTCTAGTTCGCCAGGAGGCCAATGAATATCTAGCCAGCCTTTGTGATAAACAAATTCTGGTCTTCCATTTATAATTTTTTTTGCATGTGTGATAAAATTATTTTTTATGCCTTCAATTACTTCAAGATTTAAATCATTTTTTATAAAAATTTCAAATAAATTTCTAAACGATGTTCCTGATAGCTTGTGAATAATTAATAATGGTATTTGAAGCACTTTATTAAAATATAAAAATTCTGACATAGATGCATAAGCTCTAGTATCAATCCATTTATCTTGAGGTAAAGATTGTGTACCAACAACCATATTTTGAACTTCATAAATTCCATCTTCAGGCATTTCATCTAAGGTGCCATGTGCATTAACTATAGGATTTTCACTTGTTATTATTCCATGCTCCTTCATGTAAGCTGGACTTGCCATTTCAGCATTAGGTAAAATTGATAAATTGTTATATTGAATACGGTTGTGTTGTCCAGCTGCTATTACCTGAGATACTCCATTTGCAAAAACTTCATACGTGTCTCCAGGAAGTCCTAAAATAAATTCTGTATACGTTGGAATTTTATCTTTTGAAAACTTTCTTTGTAATTCTGAATAATCTGCGATTGAAATATTGTCTCTTTTAATTGTTTTTAATGTGTGAAGATCAACAGATTGCATAGCTAATGTAACACCCTTACTTAAACCTTCGTCTGCTAAAAGTTTTTGTACTTTGTAGGCTCTTTCTCTTGCGTTTTTAGTATTTTGAACTGACAGAACATGTGGATACCCATATTTTTTTTTATTTTCTGCTGCTTTTTGTGCTATCTCAAAATCTCTTGGAAGCATACCAAAATTAGCATCACAGCAAAAAATAAATTCAATTTTATTTTTTGAAAACCAATCCATTTCAGCAAAAACTCTTCCAAGATCCATTCTGCTAACCTTACTATTCGTAGCTGAGCCCCAATCACAAAAAGCACATGAAAAAGGGCAACCTCTATTTGTTTCCCAGCTAGCTAGCCATCTTTCATTTGGATTTTCTTTTATTATTTTATCAAATACACCTGTAAGATATGGAGATGGTGCATGAGTAAAGTCTTTCATCCTAGGAAGGTTAGCATTATTTGTGTATATATTTTTATTATTTAAAAAACTTACATTAGGTGTATTTTCAAGATCGTTATTTGGAAATTCATCTAATAATTGTAAAGTTGTTCTTTCGCCTTCCTGATGAATAATTACGTCAACAAATTCGTTATCTCTTAAAAACTTTTCTGATTTTCCACCAATATTATCTGGTACTGAAGGACCTCCAAAAACTATAAATATTTTTTTATTAAATTTTTTCAATTTTTTAGCGATCGCTAATGATATGTTCAAATTCCACACATAAGTGCTAAATAATGCAATGTCACAATTTTTTAATTTTTCAAAAGCATCGTCTAATAATAATCTTTTATAAATTGTAGATTGAAAATTATATACTTCTTTTCTTTTTGAATTATGTTCTACAAAAGCTTGGAGAATTCCAATTGAGTATGGAAGATAAAATTGACCTGAAAAACCATTATTTATTTGAGCGGATCCTATAATTATTTTTTTAATTTCCATTAAATATTTTATATACTTTAATTATTTTTTTTTTCCAGTCTTGCTCTAATTTTAATCCATCATACATAGTATTTATATTTCTTGTAATCTCTAATTTTGTCGCCATCCCAATAATTATTGAGGAAATCTCAGGGAAAGAAATACAGAATTTTAAAGCTGATTCTGCCAAAGAATAATTCTTATAATGTAAATCTTTTTTATTTTTTTTTACAAAATGATTAATTAAAGATTGTAGCTTTGGTCTTATTAAGGCCTTGTTGGATTTTTTTTTAAGAAGATAACCACTATTAAAAGGAGATCTTGTCAAAAGAATAAGTTTTTTCTTTTTTTTTAACTCCAATATTTTACTATATAATAAGCGTTGATCAAAAATACTAAAGCCAACTTGCAAAAAATCAAAATTATAATTTTTTAGAATCTTATAAGCATCCATAGGATCTCTAGACGAAAAGCCTATTGATCTAATTTTTCCTTTTTTTTTTAATTTAGTCAAAAAGTTAAAAGAACTATCAATATTACTTTCTGAGGTAATATTGTGAAATTGATATCCATCTAAATAATCAGTATTAAGATTAGATAGACTATTCTTAATTTTTTTTTCTATATATTTTTTTGAAAAATTAGTCTCATTTCTTTCATTTAAAACTCCAGACTTTGTAATAACTATAATATCTTTTCTTAAATTCTTAAATGCTTTACCTATTATTTTTTCACCAATTCCTTCTCCATAAATATCAGCTGTATCAAAAAAATTTATACCTTTATCGAGAGCAAATCTTAACAAATCAATACTTTGTGATGGCGATGTGGTATTTGGTGAAGCAAACTTTTTTGTTGATGGGGATAAATTCCAAGTTCCGAAACAAATCTTAGAAATTTTAGAATTATCAATAAAATCTAAATACTTCATAGATTAATCTATCTATCTAAAAATTTTTTATTTTTTATCTGCTCTCTCCAATAGTTCAATAGATCTAACATTGTTTCTTCAAATTTATATATTGGCTTCCATCCCGTATGTTTGCTAAATTTTTTTACGTTAGGTACTTGAAGATCGGCATCAATTTTTCTAAGTCTATTTGGGTCTTCAATAATTTCAATTTTTTTTTTGTAATTTGATATCTTTAAAAGGTGTTTTAATATATGACCAACTTTACAACTATAACTTCCACCGATGTTATAAGTTTCTCCTGGTAAGGGATTTCTTGTTACCAAAAGAAAGTAAGCATTCACTGCATCTCGTACATCTGCAACAGTTCTTAAAGAGTTAAGGTTTCCTACTTTTATCTTTGGTTGAATTAAACCCGCTTCAATCATAGCTATCTGTTTTGCAAAAGTTGACTCAGCAAAATAATCGCCCCTTCTTGGCCCTGTATGGGTAAACATTCTTGTAATAAGGGTTTTTACACCATAAGCCTCATAAAAATATCTACCAATTAAATCTGTCCCTACTTTTGAAATTGCATATGGTGATGCTGGATGAAAATTACATTTTTCATCTATTGGCAAATCTTTTTTTTTAACTTTTCCAAAAACTTCTGAAGATGAACATATGTGTACAACAGGATTAATGGTTTTTAAATTTTTAATTTCCTCTAAAAGAATTTGTGTTCCTTTTATGTTTGTATCATAGAACTTTATAGGTGCCTCAAAGCTCATTTTAGGAAAAGTTTCGGCTGCTAAATGAAAAACGTAATTTGGCAAACTTTCATTTATGGCACTTCTAATAGATATATGATCTGTTAAATCTCCATATAATAAAAATAATCTTTTTTTCTTATTAATCTTTTCCAGATGATGTTCGATGTTGTCAAGCTTACTAGACCATCTTAATAGTCCATAAATATTCCAATCAGTATTTTTGAGCAAAAAATCCACCAGATGAGACCCAACCATACCTGTAATTCCTGTTATTAAGCAATTAATTTTTTTCATATGGTTTTTTAATTTTTGAAACTAACAAATAATAAATTACTATTACTATAATTATTAAGTATGGCAACAATGATGTAAGAACTAAATAAATTAACCAAGGAAATAAAGTTAAAGCGTTGTAAATGATTAGTGTTTTAAGATTACCATATTTAGCTATCATAATATGATGCAAATGATCCTTGTCAGCTTTTAAAGGATTTTGACCTCTTATACTTCTTTTTAAAAATAGCCTAAGCATATCTATTCCAGGAATCAAAAATAATAAAAAGATGCTTTCCAAGTTAAGGTATTGAATTTGATTGGTACTATTTAAATTATACGTATAAACTGTAACAAACGATATGTAGCTAACTAAAACAAAACATCCTCCATCGCCAAGAAAACATTTATTTTTGTAATTTAAAATTGAAAATAAAATTAAAGAAATAATTAAAATAATATTCATAAAAAAATAAAAATTATCTAAGGGTAAAAAAAAATTAATTAGAAATAGCCAAATTAAAAATGTATTACAACTTAAAGAATTAATTCCATCAGCCATATTTGCAGCATTTAAAAGAATCACAAAACATAAAGAGGTAAAGAAAATTGAATAAAAATTTAAAAATAATTCATACCCAAAAAAAGAAGATAGTTTTTTTATTTGATAAATATCTGAAAGATACGTTAGAGATACAAAAAAAATTATAAACATTATAATCAATTTAAAAAAAGCATTTAGATTTTTTTTATCGTCATAAATTCCTACAAAAAAACAAAGTGACAATGTAAATAATAAAATCAAATAATCTTTTTGACTATCAACATACAAATGAATGACATCAAATTTATCTAGCAGCAAAATAATAAAATAATAAAATATAATAATTAATTCAAAAAAAATACCTCCTACTAATAAAATTGGTTTACTATGTATTTTTCTTTTATTATCAGGATAATCATAGATTTTTATCAATCTAGAAAATTTAAAACTGAAAAATAAAAAAAAAGGGATAAATAATATTAATAAATAAATCTTACTCATTATTATTGGTCAACTTTATTAAAATTCTCAAACATCTTATTTTCAATCATAAATATGATTGTTAATAAAAACGAGAGATAAATTTGGGTCATATTTGTAAAGAAACTACCAGTAGTAATAATTGGCCAAAATAAAAGTATAATTGAAATTAGTGGCAATTTTATTAAAGAATCATAATTATAAATTTTATAAATCTTTTTAAATAAAAATATTATTAAAAATAAAAAAATAAAAATACCAATAATGCCTGTCTCTGACAAAACTTCAAAATAAGTGTTATGAGGATGTGTTGCACACCTGATGACCTTTAATTTTGATAAATTATTATCATATTTTTTGTCTGAACATTTATATCTAAATTGCTTAAGACCAATACCAATTAATTTATTATCTTTCCAAATTTCATATGCCGTCTCCCAATGCGCACCATAATGGCTATGTAAAAATGACGTTCCTATATTTTTAAAAATCTTTTTTAAATTAGGATTTTTTTCCTCAATATTTTTTGAAAATCCAAATTGAAACAAAGTATCATCTATAACTCTTTTTTTTAATATTGGGTTTTGAATTAAAACAATAATAGAAATTATTAAAAAAATTGTTGACCCTATTCCAATTATAAATCTCTGACTCTTAAAAAATATAAAGAATAGTGTAATACCAAAAAAACATAACAATGAAGCTGATCTTTCTCCCGTAAGAATGACCGTTGATAAGCAAAATATTATAAAAAAGAAAACTATAATATTTAAATAAAATTTATTTTTAATTAAAAAGAAAATGAAGAGGATTGAAATAAAAAAATATCTCATTAAAAAAGATCCGGGAATTAACTCATCACCAAAAGGACCACTTAATCTACCAATCGCTAATACACCTCTTTCAATAGGCACAAAACCAAAAATGTCAGTTCCATTAAAATATTGAAAAATAGTATCAAAGATTACAAAACAAATAGTAATCAAAAATAATAATAAGTATTTTTTTTGTATCTTAATATCAAATTTTTTTGCAAGATAAATAATCGATACTGGATAAAAAATAAACCTAAATAAAAATAAAGATCTTGAAAAATAATTCTCAAAGTTTTGATAAGACAAAATATCATTTTTAATATAATTTATTACTGAACCTAACAAGATAAATAAAAAAAAAATAAAAAAAATTAATATAAAACTATCAAACTTTTTTCTAAATTTAATATTAAAAAAATTATTGTCTGAGTTTAATAAAATAAAAAATGAAAATATTATTGTAATACTAATTATTAGGTCTGGTAATAATGGGCCTAAAATAGTCAATGGTGGAATAAAAAAAAATGCATTGAATATAATTATTGAAATTTTTTTTTTAAAGTTAAGTTCCATGATATGATTTTTATTTAAAATATATTCTCCAAACACCAGGTTTATTCTCAGAAATATCTCTATACGAATAATTTTCTACTTTTTTTACTTTTTTGAACATCATTGAATATTGTGGGTCAAAAATTTCTGCTTTTATGCCCACAAAGAAATATCTTTTTTGATGATCAATGTTGTTTAGTGCTAAAAATTCCCTCATACCAAGTGAAGGTTTTTTATTTATCCACATGATATGATAATTATATTTTGATATAAAAATATCATTTTCATCATAGTACCCCATCCTATTTTCATCAAATTCTTTTAAAATATTAGTTAAATAATATGTATTTTTATTTTTATTATTATTTAAAAAATAATTACTTCCATAAAATGATAAAATTATGAAAAATATTATTATGAATCCAATATTAAATAACTTGATATTCAAATTAGGTTTAAATTTTTTAAAAAAATCACATAGAAAATAAATTATACAAAAATTTGTAAGTAAAAAATATCTAGTAGTTATATCTGATAGAAAAAAAAGAAATATAGAATTTAAAACAAAGTAAGATAATAAAAAAAATGTTATTTTATCAAATTTTTTTAATTTAAGGTAGATTACTAAAATTAAGATAATAAAAAATGATGTAAAAGCATAAAGCATTTCTTTTGCTGAAGTTACAATATTTGGTAAAGAAAAATTTACAATTTTTGGTAAATTAAGAAAATTTGAATATAAACTCAATTGTATTTTCAAATTTTTAAAAAAAATATTTGTATTATCAAAAACCCAGTTATCAAATGAACCACTAAACTGATTAAAAAAAACTTTAAGTGATAAAAGAAAATCTAATAATGAATTTCTTTCAATTGATAAAATTTGATTAGTTGATGTCTCAAAACTTTTCAAAAAATTAATTATAATTAATATTATTGCAATATTTAGAGTTCCAAGTATCAAAATATAAAAAAATTCTTTATTTTTTTTATCTAATAAAAAAAAAATTGATAGTGCGGCTAATAAAAACAGATGTTGAACTCTGAAGATTGTTCCTATAGCTAAAAAAAATATAAATAAATTACTTTTATAAAATATACTTTTTTGTTTCTGAATAGAATTTATAATTTTTAAAAAACAAAAAATAAGAAATGGATAATAAAGAGTTTCATTATAAAATGACGCTGAAGAAATTAAATAGTCATAATTAAAAAAAATTAAAAAAGGAAATAAAAATACTATAAACTTATTTTTATTAAAATTTTTAGAAGCTAATTTATATAATTTCTTAATTAAAATAACCCAAACAATAGAAAAAAAAATAGCATACACAAATATCCATAATTTTTTAAAAAAAAATATAAGAAATGTAAGATATATAGTAATTCCAATTTGACTAGTTGGAAAAGATTGAATTACACCTCCAATAGATTTTGTGGGATTTATAATTGTATTATTTTCAAGAAAAAATTTTGCAGAAGTTAAATATAAAACACCGTCATTTGGTATTTTGAAAAGATAATTCATAGATATTAATGATAAAATCAAACAAAAAATAAGAATGAATAAAATCTTTGTATTAAAAGAATTAATCATATATTTTTTTTGAAAGAATCTCTGAATATAGCTTGTGTCCTTCTCTTGAAAGGTGAACATGATCTATATAAAATTTACCAAAGTTATTGAGTGTTTTTTGATCAAAATGTTTAGCCATATCAATATAACTAATATCTGACTTCATTAAATTATCAAAAATTGCCATTCTAATATATTCTTCGGCTATCTCACTCCCCGTTAATAGTGATTTTAAATAATTTAAATTAGGGCTGTATACAAATATTAATTTACTGTTTAATTTTTTTAATTTCTCATTAAATAAAATTAATTTATTGAATGAGTATTTTAATGTATCAAGATTATCTTTCTTAGTTAATTTTTTATTGTTGTTATAGCTATCAGTTGACTCATTAGTATTTGAATCATATATGTTATAAATTAATAATTTATAAAAAGTTACAATTGCAAGCTTATCTTTTTTTTTAAAAAAAAAATTTTGTTCAATTTTTCTAAGATTTCTTGTAAAACAATCATTAATACACGTCATCACATAAACAGAGTTTTTTTTATAAATATTATGTGAGTCTATAAAATTAATTATATTAGGTATGCCCCATCCATTGGATGATATGTTTAAATAATTTTTTTCCATTTTTTTAGATATCAAACTTGAAAAAGTTTCATCATTAGAAACTACACTTCCACCATAAGTAACGGAGTCGCCTAGAAAAAAAAGATTGGTATTTTCTATATTAAATTTTTTTGAGTTTCTGTTACCCAAATTATCAAAAGTAATCAATTTATTAAATCTACTTTTAAAATTTTGATTTGGAACATGGTAATAGCCATAGTAATTACTAGAATAATAAATTACGTGTTTATTTAATCCAAAAATTCTAAGAGCTATTTCAATAAAAGAGAAAGATAAAATTAAAGAAAATATTAATAAAAAAATTCTACTATTTTTCATATTATTATTCGCCACCAGATATGGACAAAACTTGGTTTGTAATAAATGAATTTTTTTTAGATGTTAGATAAAATATATATTCAGCAATTTCCTCAGGTTTTGCAATTCTTTGCATTGGGATTTTTAATACTCTTGATTTAAGATTTTTTTTACTAATTTTATTATGAATTTTTGTATCAGTAACACCAATTCGTAACACATTGTATAATACATTGTGTTTTGATTTTTTTTTAAAATGTTGGGGTATAAATTCTAAACAGTGTTTGGATAGTGAGTAAGTGTATGTATTCATTCCTCCACCAAATTTAACTCCTATAGATGAACAATGTAGAATACGGCCAAAATTATTTTTGACCATTTTTTGAGATATCATATTTGATATTAATACTGGAAATATAAAGTTTATTTTTAAAGATTTATCTAAAATTTTAAAATTAGTTTTTTCAAGTTCATAATTATCAATATATCCGATTAAACTTACAAATGAAGAAAAACTTACTTTACTAATTTTATTTAAAAATTTTTTGTAATCATCAATTCTTTCAAAATTATTTTTTAAAATTTTGACTTTTTTTGAATTTATTTTGGGTTTTTGACTATTATAATGTGCATAAACGTTATATCCTGCTTCTAAAAACCTTCTAATTACATTTTTTCCTATATCTGAACTGGCGCCTAAAATTAAAACATTTTTAGTCATTATTTTTTTTTCAAGTTTTGACATTTAAAAATCTGATATCGCTTGATATACACTATTAATAATGGATATTAAACTTAATAAATTATTTTTTGTTTTTTGTGTTTTTTCTATTCATCTAATACCTTTTGCAAGCAAATTTACATTTGAAACATTTCCAATTTTAATAATTTTGTTCTCTGCTTTTATTTTTTTTTTTAAGAATAAAAAATTTAGTAACTATAATAAAAATAAAAAATATATTTTTTTTCTTGTTGCCTATTTGTTGTTGTTTTATCTGGTAAATTTATTTGGTTATAATAACAGTACAATTGAGTTAATTAAGTATTTGATTGGCCCTTTAATTTTTTTATCTTATTTAGATTTAAAAAAATTTTTTGGAATTAATGAGATACTTTTATTTGGAGTGCTAATAATATCTCTATATTTAATTTTTATTTGGAGATTGCCATATATTTTTGATTATAGTTGTAGAAGTTTAGAATTTTTTATAGGAAGATTAGATTGCGCTAATACAAATAATTTAAATAGACCCTTTTTAATTACACCCGAACCTTCTTATTTGTCATTAATGCTAAGCTTTTATTTAATAATTTTAAATCACTTTAAAAATGATGATAAAAAATATCAAATTTTTATTATAATTATTGAAATATTTATTTGCTTTATAATTATACAAACTTCTTCAAGGATAGGTCTTTTGTTTGTAATTTTTTTTGTATTGTATAAATTTTTTTACTACAGTCTTCATAAAAAAATAATAATAATAACTTCATTAATATTTACCATAAGTTTTTTGTTTGTTTCAAATTTTAGTTTAGTAAAAAAAAATAATTTAAACTTTCAAGGTTCATTAGTTGATAGCAGAAACTTAATGAATATTGACAGAATTACATCTTTTTTTATGTATAATCAGTCTCCAGTTGTTCTAGTAAATTGTGATAAAATATATTTGGATAAAGATATCGATAGTACAAAGCAATGCACTGTTCCTTTTACTTTATTTTCAGTTATGAATAGAAATGAACCCACTGGATTTATTAGAATTTTTCACAATTATCTGAGCTTTATGGGATCTATGGATAGTAAGTTTTTAGGAAATGGTTACGGTAGTTATGCAAATTTATGGTATGAGCATGCAGTTAGATTAAATGTTGATCATTTGACTAAAATAAATGAAGTAATGAGTAAATGGCATCCAGACATTAAAAATAAAAAGCAGTATGCACAAAATTATTTTTTTTCAGTGCTGCATGATGTTGGATTAATTCCAGCTTTGCTAATAGCAATAACCATTATTAAATCTTTTATAAATATAATAAGAAATAAAAACAAATTTGGATATATCATATTCCTATATGTAATCATGACTTTTTTTCTACAAAGCAATATAACAAGCCCATATCCGTGGCTAGCTTTAGCAATTATTTTATTAGATAAAAAAAAATATGCGTAAAATACTATGGATATTGCCAAATAAATGTAAAAAAAATAGTGGTATATTTAAATATAACATTGAGCTAATAAAATTAGTTAAAAAGAAATCTAATGTTGAAATAATTTATACCGGAACAATTAATAACTATTTTTTTACATTTTTTTACAAATTTATTTTTTTTCCACTTTACTTAATTTTTAAATCTAACAAATTTAATTGTGTTGTCTTTCCTGAGGAAGGTTTTGCATTCTTGAAGGTATTCTCTTATTCAGATCAAAATAAAATAATTATTCACGATTTTAGAAAAGTCTTTAATGATAAAAATAGAATAAAGATTATTGAATTTCTTAAACAACTATATTTAAATTTTAATTTTAAATTTATTCATAAATTTAACAAAATAATAGTTCCATCCTTGTTTACAAAAAATCTTTTAAAAAAATATGCGGTACTCGAATTACAAAAAATTGATATAATTCCCAATATTATTAATTTTAGAAAAAAAATACAAAATCATAATAAGAAATTAAATTTTTTAAAAGAAGATTGCAAAGACTCAATAACGGTAATGTGTGTTACGTCAAATGAAACAAGAAAAAATATAAATTTTCTTAGTCATGTCGCAAATTATTCCAAAAATATTAAGTTTATTATCGTCGGCAATATTCAAATTAAAAAATTCAAAAATAACACTTATAATTTTAAAAATATAAGCGAAAAAGATTTAATTTATCTTTTCAATATATCAGATATTTTTTTGGATGTTTCTCTTTTTGAGGGGTTTGGTAGAACTTTAATTGAAGCTCAATATTTTGGTCTTAAAGTAATTTCATTCAATACAAAAATAAACAAAGAAATACTTGGAAATTCTGGAACATATATTAATAAAAATTTTAGCATAAAAAAAATAAATTCTATTTTGAAAAAAAAATTATTAAAAAAAAATAGAATAAAATATTTTAAAAATGCACTAAATTTTTCTACAGAAAAAATAAACTATAAATATAAAAATGAAATAAATGAAATATAAAAAAATATTAGTTATTACATCAAGATATCCCTACCCTGTAAGAGGGGGTGATAAGTTAAGAATTAGTGAAATTATAAAATTTCTCTCAAAAAAAAATTCCATTGATCTTATTTCGATTGGAAAGAATAAAAAAAAAATAAGTTTTATTAATAAGCAATATTTATTTAATAATAATTTTTTTGATCAAATTCTAAACATAATAAATTCTTTTTTAAAAAATGAACCTTTGCAGGTTGGATTGTACAAAGTACCAAAAATGAAAAAAAAAATAGAAAATATTCAAAAAAAATATGATGTAATTATATTTCATTTAATAAGAACAACATATTATTTACCAAAAAAATTCAAAGGTATAAAAATATTAGAGATGACTGACTTGATATCTAAAAACTATAAAACAGTTCAAAGAAATTTATCAATTTTTAATCCTCTGAAGTATTTATATAATTATGAAAGAAAAAAATTAAATAGATATGAACTAAAAGAGTCTCATAAATTTGACAGAATAGTTTTAGTAAATAAAGATGATATAACTAATTCTACAATTAAAAATAATCGTAATTTATCAATTATTGGAAATGGAACAATTTTAAAAAATAATATTTTTTTTAATGGTAAAAAAAAAAACAATATTATTTTTTTTGGAAACATAAACTCACTAGCTAATAGAAGCGCGTGTATAGACTTTATTAAAAACTATCTACCGTATTTAAAAAATAACTTACCAAATCTTAAATTTAAAATTTTAGGAAACTGCTCTAATTTTTTGAAAATTTATTTTAAACTTCAAGGTGTTGAGGTAATTTCAGATATAAAAGAACTAGCAAATTACAGCAAATATACACTTGCAGGTATATGTAATGTTCAAATTCAATCTGGCTTACAAAACAAAGTTTTAGATTATGCAAGCATAGGTTTACCTGTCTTAATTAATAAAACTTCAAATAATTTTAAATTTTTGTCAAATAAAGATGTTTTAATATTTAATAATAATCATGAATTTTTTGTTCAACTAAATAAGTTAGTCTCAAATTCTGAATTTGGCAAAAAAATTTCAAAAAGTTCTCACATGAAAATTAAAAAATACTATAATTGGAATAATATTTTAAAACAGTATTCTAAAATAATCAGATAATTAAAAGTGTTTTTTTTGGATAATTGTTTAAATCACTCATAAAAAAATAAGAAATAAAATTTACACCAATAAGCAAGGTGATAAGTGCAATTGCAACTGTACCTGATGACGATGGTATTTGATGAGCAGCTGTTTTCCATGTGCTTAAAGAGTAAAAAATACTAAAAATTATACAGGAAAGTCCCAAAATAAAAGATATAAATTTCAAATCAGGATTTCTCAAACAATATTCATAGAAAAATCTTCTAAAAAAATTCCGGATATATAAAATTGGAAATTTTATGATTACTGAAATAATATTAATATTACTCTTTTCGTTATCGTAAATTGATTTTACGGGTATATCTTTTACTTTTGCTCTAATTATATATAGCCAATTTAGTAAATCACTTTCAAAAAAATAATTATTACTAATTTTTTCCATAGGTAGATGATCAATAATCTTTGAATTGAAACACAGATAACCATTAGTTGTATCAAATAAATTCCAATACCCTGATGAAAATCTATTGAAAAAAGATAAAGAAATATTTCCAATTTTTCTTAAAGGTGGCATGTTTATATAATCTGTCAATTTAGTAAATCGATTACCTTTAGTGAAATCAGCTTCTTTTGAAATAATCGGTTCAATAAATTTATCTAATACACTTAGGTCCATTTGATTATCTCCATCAACTTTAATAATTATTTCTGCACCTAATTCTTTTGCATGTTTAAATCCAGCTTTTGAGGCACCTCCTACTCCCAAATTCTTTTGATTAAAAATTACAGACAATCTATAATCTTTACTATTTTCTTTAATATAGTTTCCTGAATTTTCTGGACAACCATCATCAACACAAACAATTTTATAAATATATGCTGGAATGTTTGAAATAACACTTAAAATTTTTTTTTTTACTTTAAAACAAGGTATTACAATTATTATTTTTTTGTTATACATAATTCAATTATAATAAACTTAAACAAAAATTAATGACATATAAATTTAATAAAAAAAATAAATCAAAATTATATTTTTTTTTAGCTTTTTTATTTTTTTTGACGATATTCAACTATATTTATCAAGTAAACTTTGTGAAAGAGATTTATTCAATAAATCTTACATTAAAAAATAATCTAACTTTTGAAAATAATTCTAATAATCTAAGTCTTGAAATTAGTCCTAATAATTTATTTGATGAAAATTTAGATTATGAATCTAATAAAATTCTAACACAATTAAAAAAATCAGAATATATCAAAGCTGCTATGGAAAGATACGAAAGAACTTTGCAGCTTGGCTTAGAAGCCAAAATTAGTTATGAAAAAAATTATGATAAAAATTTAATACAATTAAGTCAAATATGTGAAAAATTAGGTTTACAGGTTCAAGGAAACTATCTTTTTGCAAGTTGTTTGACCTCTAATCCAAAGAAGGCAAAAATTCAAATAATTAATAACTTAACTAAAACTATGCTTGCTACTGAAGAAAACATTAATTCAAAAGTTGTGAATAATATACTTATTAAATTAGGTATTTCATCAAGAAGCAAAAATGATGATATCTTCTTAGTTGTAAATGAAAAAATTGTCTCCACTAAAAATCAAATAAAAAATGTAATTAAATTAGATCTGATTTTTGCTTTTTTATTTATAATTATAGGTATTATAAAAATTAATAAAATAATTTCTTAATTACTGTTTCTTTTTCTTTTCTACTAAAATTTAATAACCCGACAAAAACCACAAATGATGAAGTAAATAATGAGGATTTTCTATTATAAATTATTTTGGAATTAATTTTTTTATAATAAATTTTACTTTGTTTCTTCATTAAATTTTGATTTTTAAAAATCAGAGGTAAAGTGGTTTTTTTTAAATGTTCTAAATTTAATTCAAAATTACCTAGTTTAATTACAAACGAATTATCATACCCAATTATTTTCGAAATTTTATTTAAATTTTCCACATTATATTGTCTAAATCCATGAGTGAGGTAAGTAAAAAGACAAAATGAACTGGGAAGGCAATGTATCATAATTGATTTTTTTTTTGATTTTTTTGATATGTTAATAACTTCATCAAAATATTTTAAATCATACATCACATGTTCTAGGCAAGATTGAGATAAAAATAGATTGTTATTTTTATTAGTTATTTTTTTAAAATTAACACCATCAAATTTTTTATATAAAAAAGTTTTATTTTGTAACTTTTTCCAATTATTATTAAAAATAACATCAAACCCTCGATACCTTTCAATATATTTTTTTTTTATTAAAATATCAGTTTTAAAATAGTTTCCATCACCTGTGCCAATTTCACAAATATTAAATTTTCCTATATGATCATGAAGTACTTTCCAATTTATATTTTTCCAAAATACTCCACATAATTTTCTACTCAATGATTGATCATTTCTAAATTTATAATCTTTATTTTTTGGATTAAACGTTAAATATCTAAATTTTACTGTAAAAAGACTATAGTAAATATTTTGTATTATATTAAAAAACAAATACATTAAAATGCTGAATTTACTTTGTTTTATATCGCCATTTATGTTTATAAAAGAAGATGATTTCATTACGTAAAAAAAATAATTGCACATATGAAAAAATTTTACAAGCAAAGAAAAAAAACAGAATATAGATTTTCAATTATATGTGCAACTATTGGAAAATATAACCAAATTAATAAATTATGTGAATCTCTTAATAGACAAATATATAAAAATTTTGAATTGATAATTTGTGATCAAAACAAAAATAATTATAACAAAAATTTCATACATATTTACAAGAGTCTAGATATCAAATTTATTAAAAGCAAAAAAGGTATCTCTAAAGCTAGAAATAAAGGAATTAAATTGAGTAAAGGAGATTTTTTAATTTTCTTAGATGACGACATAATTGTTGAAAGAAATTACTTATACAAAATAAATAACCTATTAATTAAAAAGAGACATAATATCATTGCATATAATGTTGTAAATTTACAAAAAAATACATTACTAAATTATCCTAAAAAGAATTGTTATTTGAATAGTACATATCAAATATTTAATTCGATTTCCTCTGTTTCATTTGTATTAGATAACAAATATAGAATTTTATTTAATGAAAATTTAGGACTTGGATCAAAAAATATTTATCAATCTGGTGAAGAAACAGACTTCATTCTTCGGGCAGTAAAAAAATTTGATTACAAAATATATTTTAAGAAGTCAATTCGGGTAATTCATCAAAAAATAGAATTACCTTTCTTTGACGAGTTAAAAAAAAAATTTTTATATGGATGTGGATGGGGTTTTGTAGTCAAAAAAAATAAATTAGATAGTAACTTCATAATTAAAAATTTAATAAAAATATTTTTAAATACAGGATATCATTTTTTTACTTTAAATTTTAAAAAAATGAGCATATCTATTTCAACACTATTAGGAAGAATTTATGGGCTTATTTATTAAAAAAAAAAATATTATTTTTTGCACAACCGAATATACCTCGTCAAAAGAATTTGGTGGTCTTGCAATTTTTTTACATAAATTTTTAAAAGTATTAAAAAAAGATTTTACAATACATTTAGTTGTTTCATCTGATAATAATAAATTTCAAAATTTAGATGGCATTAATATATATAATGTAAAAACTAATAATTTATTTTATAAAATTTTAAATAAATATTTTGTTACTTTCTTTTTTATTTTACAAAGTAGATTAATAAACAAAAAAGTGAATGAATTAATAGATAAATTAAAATTTGTAGAATTTGTTCATTTTTCTAACTATCAATGTATCGGATTACTTTATAATAATAAGTTTCCAACAGTTACAAGACTTTCGAGTTTAGAAACTTTATGGAATAGCTATAGTTTTTTTTCACTGACGAAACTTTTAGAAAAATATACTCTATCAAAAACGTCAATAATTTTATCCCCTAGTAATTTTTTAATTGATGAGTTAAAAAAAAAATACAAATTAAAAGCCTATTTTTTACCCCCATTAATTGAAAAGATCAAAAATTTTAAAAATAAAACAAAAAAAAAAATTATTATAACTTTTGGTTCAATCAGTCCTGGAAAGGGAAGTTTATCAATTGAAAAAACAATAGATGAAATACTCAGCATCAACAAAGATATTTATTATTACTGGATAGGTAATGTTGATAAAAGATTTTATTCTTCAAATTTTTTTTTTGAAAACAAACTAAAAGAAAAAACTAAATTTCGTAATCGAATTAAAATTATAAATAAACTTAGTAGAAAAAAGTTATTTAATTTTATAAATAAATCGAAAATTATAATTTTACCTTCTTTAAGAGACAATTCTCCCAACGCATGTATAGAAGCTCTGTCGATGAAAAAAATTATTATTGCAAGAAAAAATTCTGGGTATAATGATCTTATAAAAAATAACTATAATGGTTTTTTATTTAATAAAAAAAATGATTTTGAAATTCCTATTTTAGTCTCAAAAATACTGTCACTATCTAAACGTCGTAAAAATATTCTAAAAAATAATATAAATAATTCAAATAATAAATTTAGCCCTAAAAAAGTTGTTTCTAAATATAAAAATTATATTAAGAATATTACTTAATTTTTTGACCAATTGAATAATACCAATTTAAGAATTTATTAATACCTGAGTCTAAATTTATTTTTGGTTTAATTTTTAATAATTCATAAATTTTCTTACTTGAAGAATTTGTGAAATTTACATCACCAATTTGTTTTTGTTTTTTTTGGATAATAGGTTTTATGTTTATTTTTTTTGAAAGTAATTTAATTAAATTAAGTATGTTAATACATTGCCCTTTCCCTGAGTTAAAAACTTCAAAAAATTGTTTTTTATTTTTGTATTTCTTCATTATAAAATTTATCAAATCAACAACATCGTCTATATAAGTAAAATCTCGAAGTTGCTTACCAGATCCATACAAAGGAATTTTTTTGTTCGTCATCATTAAATTTGTAAATTTATAAATTGACATATCTGGTCTACCCCAAGGCCCATAGACATTAAAAAATCTAATTCCCACAGCAGAAAAACTATAATTTTTAACATATGCATATGCCATAATTTCATTACTTTTTTTTGTGGCAGCATAAAATGATATTGGCTTTGATGTTTCATCTGATTCTTGAAAATATCTCCTTTTGCTATTTCCATATACTGAGCTTGATGATGCAAATATTAAATTGCTTTTTGTTTCTCTGCATATTTCTAAAATATTAAAAAACCCTTCAATATTATTTCTAAAGTAAATATTTGGTTTAGAATAAGAGTTCCTAACACCTACTTCTGCCGCAAGATGAATCACTTGTGAAATTTTTCTATCTTTTAAAAAAAAATTTTTAAAATTTTTATCCGAACAATCTTTTTTGAAAAATTTAAAATTTTTATTTTTTTTAAGTTCTTTTAATCTTTCTTTTTTAAGTTTTATTGAATAATAATCATTCAAATTATCAACTCCTAAAACTTTTATATTTTTGCTAAGCAAGTTCCTAGTAATGGAAAAACCAATAAATCCAGCACAGCCTGTAACAAGAATTGCCATATATTTAAATTAATTAAAATATCCCGAATTCTTTTCTCCCATGAATGTGCCTTCAACATCACAAACATTACATGGTTGAAAATTTCTATTAGATTTATTCAACATTTTTCTTATACTCATAAATCTTTTACCAAACCAAATATCTAACAACTTTTCTTTTTTTAAATCTCCCAAAATTACTTTTTTTCCCCAATCGTGTGGACACATCAATACATCACCTTGATAATCTAAAAAGAATGTATACGAAGGAATATAGCAAGGTTTTTTTAGTGGTTCTTTTAAAGCATCTATCTTAAATTCTGCATTTGTCATCAATCCAGATCTATTGCTTAGTGTTATCCCAAAGTCTTGGTCTTCTGAATAATATCTATGTCTCACAATATACTGCTCTTTAGTTAAATTCGCACTTATACATAAGTCTTCTAACTTATCAGACTCCTCTTTACCATCATAGGCGCTTATAAGTATTTTATTTAATCCATTTTCAAATAATTTTTTCAATCTTTTAAGATTTAATGGATCTCCATTAGTAACCATTTCTATATTCGATTCAGGCAAATAATTCCGAACCATATTGATTAAATTAAATATATTTTTATCTAACATTGGCTCAACAAAGCCGCTATATCTAATTGTGCCTTTGTAATTTAATTCTTTTAATTCAAGACAAAGTTTTTCATGAAGCTCATTACTTATAAATTCTTTCTTATCAATAAAATCTTTAGCACTCCTTGGACAAAATGAACACGATCTATTACAGGTGCCAGACTCACTTATCTCAATTTCTGTAGGCAAAGGTAAATTTTTACCGTTAAACATAAATAATTGAATCTTGTCTTCGACAGTTTTGGATTTATTTTCTAAATTTGGATCAAGAAATTTGGTAGAATTTTTTTTTAACATATGTAAATTGGATTTTTATACTACAGTTTTAGTTTTTTCAGTAATAATATCTTCAATTTTTTAACAAAATGCATAGAATATAAATTATAAAATTTTTTAAACAAAACAAAATGTTAAAAAACATTATACCTAATCCTTGGGAAATCTTACCACAACTGATTGGAGCTAAACTTCACTGTGAGTTAAATAATATTGATATTGATTTAGAAAAAATTAAGAGTGAATATTTAAATATTTTAAAAACAGAAAAATTTCTCAATCATTCTAGTGGAGCTTTTGATGGAGGCTGGGGAGCTATCGGTCTAATGACTTATGGTGGAGATCCTTATACAGATATGATTAAAAGTGAAAGTGAATTACTACCAACACGATTATTGAATAGTTGTGATTACATAAAAAAATTACTAGATAGAATACCTGGTAAAAAAGATAGAGTAAGATTTATGGAAGTCAAACCAAACACCCATGTATTTTGGCATTATGATGACAATGAAACTATTGATGATCTTGATTATCAAAAAAATGCTAGATTACACTTACCAATCATAACATCTGATAAGGTTGAATTAATGATTTGCAACCAAAATACAAGATGGAGAGCGGGAAAATTATATTACGGAGATTTTTCTTTTCCTCACTCAATATTTAATGGCTCTGATGTAAATAGAATTCATTTAATTATAGATGTAAATATTAATGATGATTTAATAAAGATGTTTCCAAAAAAATATTTAAACGGAACTAAAAAAAGAAAATTAATTAAAAAAATTTGTCAAAGATCTTGTAATTTATACAGAAAATTAAATATTATTAAAAGTAATAAGAAATTATCTTAAAGATTATTTTTTATAAAATTACTAATAACAATTGATGTTCCATATGAAGATAGTGGTAATCTCTCCTTTTCATAATATTTAAGAAATTCATCTTTGTTTAATAAATCATATTCTAGTAAAGCATTATTTTTATTTTCATTTATAATCCAAGATTTTAAATCTCTATCAATATATTCATATACCTGCTCTCCCCAAAAATCATAATCAGCCTCTAAAATACCAAATTTTTTATGTTTTAAAAATTTCATTATTTTGTAAAAACTATCAACTCCAAATTTTTTTCCTATATAATCAACTTGATCATCTCTTACTAATCTCGTTTCAGAAACTTCATTATAATATTTGGTTAAAAGATTTTGTCTCATCATATTATTTTTTTTATATTTTCCAGGAACCTTCCAGACTGAGTCGAAATAAGATGTATTTAAACCAGGAAGTGCATAATACACAGATTTTGATGCAGCCTGAACTTGGGGAAGCAATCTTCTTGTGCCGTGATGTAAAAAATAAAAAGCATCATAGAGTTTTTCAGCTGGTAGATAGTCTAATTTATCAAGTTCACTTTTTAATATTTCTTTAAAGTAATTTTTATATTTTTTATCAATAATTTTATTTTCATCATCATAATCTAAAACAGAGAAATGACCTGCCTTATTAAAATCTTCAGCAATTACTAAAACAGCTTGCTTATTCGTAAGTCGCTCATATTTTTTTTCATATTTCCAAGCTTGAGAATGAAAATCTAAAAAATGGCCGTATAAAACTACATCTTCATTTTTTTGTTGTTCCAAAATATTTAATGGATGAAAATGATGAAATGCCAACATATTGTCAGTTGACTTTAAATACTCATTAAAAGATTCTTTATAAAATTTTATATCAAGCCATTTTTTATAAATTAGCTTAAAATTGTGTTTTTTACTTAATTCATTGGCAACTATTGAGTCAAGACTATTACTTGGTCCATAATTGTAACCAGTAAATTTTATATTATTTTTAACAAGATATGCTAATAATTGTCTGCTATCATAACCACCTGAAATATTAATCCCTATATTTTTTTTTCCATCTATGCATTTATTTATTGAAGATTGAAATTTATCATTTATTTCTTGTAATAAATTCACATAACTATCAGTGCTTATTTCTGGAGAAAAATTCCAATATCTATTAATTTTAATTTTAAAATTTTTCTTATCAAATAATAAGCTACAGCCATATGGAACTCTCATAATTTCATTAACTAATGTTTGCTGATTTAAGAATGTATTAGTTTTTAAAAAGAATAAACAAGATTGTTTGTTTAAAGTAATTTTAAAATCTTTTGGACGACTATCAATTAAATCCTGAAAAGATGAGCTACCATATAACTTATTTTTAAAAACATAATAATAAAATGGAATACTTGAAAATCTATCTACTAATACACTTGTTTCATTTTTATTATTAGCTATCTCTATAAAAGAACCTTCATATTTATTTTTGGGTAATTCATAATAATTAAAGCTACCTTCAATTTTTTCTAGATTAACAATCTTATTTAAACTCATAAAAGAGATGAATATATTTTTAAAAATTTTTCTACATCTTTTCTTTTTTTTGAGAAATTTACTCTAATATATTTTTTACCTGCTAAACCAAAACTTGATCCTGGTATTGTTGCTATACCATATCTTTCTAATAATAAATTTGAAAATATAATGTCATTTTTGAATCTGTTAGGTATTTTTAAAAAAAAATATATTCCACCTTCTGGAAAATTAAAATTTATTTGATCTTTAAACTTTTTTAAAAAGTAATTTCTTTGAATAATTAATCTTTTTTTATGTTCATTAATCAAATCATTATTCTTCATGATATTTAAAACAAGTTTTTGAGATAAATAATTTGTAGATGTTGAGATGTTGATACAAAACATATTGATATGCTTTACAAAAATCTTGGGCCAATGTGACCATCCAATTCTCCAACCAGTAAGACCGTAATTTTTACTCCAACCATTAATTATAATTAGTTTTTCTCTAATTTCTTTAAATTGACCAAAGGAATAATATTTTTTTTTTTCAAATATTAAATCAGAGTAAATTTCATCAGAGAGGAGATAAATATCCTTTTTACTTAAATATTTTGCTAATTTAAGCATTTCATTATCATCCATGACTGAGCTGGTAGGATTATGGGGAGAGTTAATGATGATTAATTTTGTTTTTGAAGATACTTTTTTTATTATATCTTCTGCCAATGGTTTAAAATTTTTACTTGGTCTTAAAATATACTTTTTAATTGTGCTTCCATTATATTTTGCTAAAGAAAAATATGATGGAAAACTTAAGCTCGGCATAAGTATTTCATTTTTGTTACCCCCAAATAATAAGAATGCATAAAAAATACCAATTTTTCCTCCTTGGGTAATTGCAATATTTTTTTCATTTAATTTTAACTTTGGATACTTTTTGCAAATTAGTTTTTTTAATTCAGGTAAGCCTGTGGGGTCAGTATAACTAATGTTTTCTTTTTTAATTTTTGAAAAGAAAGTTGAAAGATACTTATTAGGTATTCTAAAATCTGGATCTCCAACACCTAAATTATAAACTTTTTTTTTTAACTTCTTCAGTCGTAAAGTTATATCTGATGCTTGCTCACCCATAAGTTTTCTAAAATCAAATTTTTTTGGACCAAGCTTTGCAAAAGTTGAATTTTTCATATTTTATTTTTTATTTTTTTTAAATAGTAAATTTTCAACGCTTTCAAAAATAAAATGTCCTAAAAAGATATGGAGTTCTTGTATACGGGCTGTATTAGAACTATTTATTACTATATTAGTATCGCAGTATTTTTTTGCAATTCCTCCTTTGTTACCCAATAAGCCAATTGACTTAATTTTATTTTTTTTGCAATATTTCAATACATCAATTATGTTTTCCGAGTTTCCAGATGTTGATAAAATAACTACAATATCATTTTTTTTATATAATCCAGCCAAACTTCTAGTAAAAATTTTTTTGAATCCATAATCATTTCCACATGCAGTAATTATGGAAGTATTAGAAGAAAGTGAAACAGCAGGTATACTGACTCTATTAAAATTTGGCCTCAATCTAACAATGAATTCTGCAGCTAGATGTTCTGCATCAGCTGCTGATCCTCCGTTACCACATAAAATAATTTTGCCACCTTTATAAATTGATTTATAAATTTGTTTAATAGACTCATTTATTTCTTTCTCTTTTTCAATTATTTTTTTTTTTAAATTGATAGACTCTAAAATAATTTTTTTTAATTCAGGATTTTTTTTCAAAATTTTATCTTATAAATATTTTTATATGAAATCATAAGCATCTTTTGGTGATAATATAGGAAGTTTTGTGTGATAATTTTCATAATATTCTTTAAATCTCAACTTTTTAATTTGAGGCATAATTTTATACTCATAATTTTTTTTTGGTTTTAAAATACCTACACCACAATCACAGTTTGCTATTACAAAATCTAAATTTTGAGAATTTTGAATTTCTACTGCACATTTCCACACATCTCCTGTCCAATGTGAATTTATCGCTCTTCTTGGTATGTATTCAACTAAACTATTGGTTGGGATCATGTCATGAATTAAAATAACCCCATTATCTTTTAGACATTTAAGGCTATTAATTATATCCCTTTGACACTGGTCATAATGATGAAGGCCATCTATAAAAATAACATCAAATTTTTCATCTGGATTTTCACTAAAAAATTGATCACTGGTCATTCTATAATTTCCACCTCTATCAGGGTCTACTCCAAATTTGTTTTCTTTTTTCAAGTCTAGTCTATTGTATATATATCCGTTACACACTCCAATTTCTAAATATTTGCAATTATCAAAACCAATTTTTCTGACGGCTTTTTCTGTAAAAACAAATCTATCATACTTTTCCATTCCCTCTCTAGAAATAGTTTTTGAAAATTTCGTTAGACTCACAACTGTCCAAAAAATATCTACCAACTCTCTTATTCCATCTCCTTTAGGATGAATTAAAGGTGGTATTATAAGTTTGATTATTCTTTTGAATACTGAGATAAAATTAAAGTTATCCATTAAATTTAGTCTTTTTATATATTTATTATTTTTTAAATAAAGCTTTATATATTATCTTTTAAAATATATTTAAATTAATACTTTGTTTATAAATAAAATTAAATAAATAATAGGCTCATTATATTGCATAAGATATTATTAAAAATTCATTATTACTTGTACCTAAAGGGAAAAACTAAATACTTATTATTTTTATTTTTTGGTATATTTTCTGTTATTTTTGAAACTTTTGGATACCTCTCAATAGTCCCTTTAATAACTGTTTTAATAAACCCTGATTATTTAAGTCAATCAAACATACTACTATTTTTAAAGTCTATAATACAAAGTACAAATGATTATGACTTTATAATGAAGTATGGATTAATTTGTATTTTTATCTTTATTTTTGGTTCTATTTTTAGCTTCATACATATTAGTTTACAGGTCAGATTTGTAAATTCGATTATTCTAAATACTAGACAAGGACTTTTAAAAAATTATTTAAACAAAGACTTAAGCTTTCATAAGAATAATAATACCACAAATCTTATTTCAAAACTTTTTACCCAAATAGATGAAATGGGAACATCGGTAGTTTTTGGGTTTTTTGAATTTATAAATAGCGCATTTCTAGTAATAATCTTTTTATCTCTTTTAAGTTTAGCTGATTGGAAGCTAACTTTATCTGCACTGATATTTTTATCAATATTTTATTTTTTGATTGAAATTAATTTAAAAAAAAAAATTAAAAATACAGCAAAGATACTTTATGAAACTAATATTAAAGCATTATCATTTGCTACAGAGGCTTTAAAATTATTTAAAGAAATTTCTCTTGAAAAACAAAAAAACTTTTTTTTATTAAGATTTAGAGATGAAATTGATAAAATTTATAAGGCAAGAAATTTTGTAAGAATAGTCCCTAGATTTAGTCGTTTTTTAATTGAGACTATAGGAATTGGTTCTATCATAGTTTTTATATTAGTAATTTACTCTAAAGATAGAAGTGTTGATAATTTTTTAGAGACAATCGTCCTTTTTTCTTTATCAGTTTATAAGATATTTCCAAATTTAAATAAGTGTTTTCAAATAAGCGTAAATCTAAAATCAGGAAGTCAACAATTTATTAATATACTTAAAGATATTGAAGAGTATTTGGAGCCAAAAAAATTTGATGTTAAAAATGATTTTTTTAATGAGTCTATAAAATTAAAAAATATTAATTTTTTTTATGGTCCAAAAAAAATTATTAACAATATAAGTATGTATATTAAAAAAAATAATACTATTTTAATTTATGGAAAATCTGGTTCTGGAAAGAGTACTATTTGCGATATTATCACCGGACATTTGAATATTGATCAAGGAGAAATATTAATTGATAATAAACCTTTCAATATGTTTTATTATAAAAATCTTCGAAGTTATTTTGGTTATGTTGGTCAAGAGTCTTTGATATTAAATGAAAATTTTTATAAGAATATCGCATTAGAGGAAAATTTTGATAAGGAAAAGGTGGAAAAAGTCTCTAAAATTGCAAGAATAGATGAATTTATTAATACTAAAATTAATAAATATGAAGAAATAATATCTGAGAATGGTAAAAATCTAAGTGGAGGTCAAAAACAGAGAATCTCTATTGCCAGAGCACTTTACCTTGATCCCGAAGTGTTAATAATTGATGAAGGTACTAGTAATATTGACTCAGCTACTGAAAAAGAAATTTATGAGCTTGTTTATAAAAATTTCAAGCTAAAAACAAAAATCATCATAACTCATAATTTAACTAATTATATAAAATATGACTATTGTTATAAAATTGATAAAGGAGAGATTATCTACCATGGTAAAAAAGCTATTTAATCAAATTATAATAATTTTCCATAATATTTGAGCTATCAAAATTTCCACCGTAAACAAAATCTCTTATAAAATTATCTATCTTTTCTTTGTTTACTTCTTCTTTATTCTTATTTTCATCAATTAATTTTAAAAATGAAATTATTTCATTTGGATGGTTAAAAATATTAGCAAAACCAAATTCTTCATAAAAAATATCAAAATTTGACTCTTTATTTAAAAAAAATTTTGGTAAAATAATTTTTTTGTATAATAACATGGCTTCAATCAATATACTTGAATAAGTGCAAATAATAATGTCACTATCTTGTATAAGAACCTTTGTGGGTGTGAATATGTCAACTGAATACCCATTTTTTTGAATGTTTGATGAATTTTGAGATAAAAAATTTCCTCTAGGATGAGCTTTGATGATGAAATTAACAAAATTTAATCTAGAAATGTTATTAATTAATTCTTTTTTTTGGACATCATTGTCGTAGACACCATCTATATAAAGAACTTTTAATTTTTTTTTCAATATATCTTTATTTAAATCTCTTTCAAAATCTCTAAAGATATGCCTTAAAGTATTTATATTTTCCCTACAAAACCTTGCTGAACCTAAATTCTTAATTTTATCTAAATCTACCCCACATTTATTATAAAATAATCTCATTTTATTCGAAGTAACAACAATATTTGGATAAAAATTTTTCAATTTTCTAGATTTTAAGTCTTTATACTCTTCGCTTCTTGTAAACATATAACAGGTATGAGGTACCAAGGTTATCTTTATATTTTTTAATTTACATACATTTATTATGGATTGTGGTCTACTGTGATTAAAATAATATGAGTCATCAAGCACCAAAGATGAAATTTTTAGTTTATTAACGATATTATTTGCCCAAATATCATTAAATAATTTTTTCTCAAAAATATTGTTTGACGAAAAAAAAACTCTTTTTAAATAACATATTAAAACTAAAAAACTTAACTTAAAAAAATTATTTTTTTTTTTTATTGTTGAGATATTTTTAAAGTTAACTTCTTTGAATTTTGATGAAGATAAAAAATTTATAAAAGTATCTAAAAAAAACCTTTTACCTTTTATGCTATATACGTCATAGATAGTTAATTTGTCACTAAAATCATTATTTAAATAGATAATCCTTGGATCATTTCTAAGATTTAAATTAATTTCAAAATTTAGGATATAGATCTTTTCTTTTTTATTTAGAAAAGTTTTTATAATAGGAAATATATGATCAAGGTCAGGATAATCTCTAATTATGAACGTAACCATTTTATTTAATAAAATCAAAAAATTTGTTTAAAGATTTGTATATCAATTCATCATTTTTTTTCTTTTCAGTTTCATGTGTGTCGGCTGAAAGGAATAAGTATCCATCTAGCATTGAATTTTTGATATTTAAAGCGTAATTCAGAGTTTCATATTCATTATATTTCTCATTTGCTAAATATAAATTAATATTTTTAATTATTTCATTGATTTGATTTAATTTTTTTATCACAAAAATACTCTTAAAATTCAAATAAAAATTTTTTCCAAATACTATTGATGGAATATTATGAATAATAGACTCAAAAATAACTGTTCCTCCACCAGTAATAATAAATTTGGATTTTTTTAAAAGTTCAAGGGAATTAAGATTAATTGGGCATATTTTTACTTTATTAATTTTTTTTAATTTATAGAAAAATTCAAGAGATCTAAATCTTGAATTTATGCTTTGTGAAGGATGTTCTTTAACATAGATATTATAATCATCTGGCAATAAATTTGCTAAATTCTCTATTAAATCAAGAAATTCTATTTTTTTATTATTTAAAGAATATGTTGAAAGTTCAGGTTCCACTTGTAAATAAACAACAACATATTTTTTTGAAAGGTCAATTCTATCTTGAATAAAATTTGTAAAATAAATTTTTCTAAATTTAGTAAAAAAATTAAAGATAATATTATCTAAAATAGGTGGAAATCTATTGTAATAAAAATTTTTTTCTGAGGAATTTGTGTAATATTTTTTAGCTCTTATTAAAAAATTTTTGATTGATTTCATCAAAGTTATTTTTTGAAAAAGTTTAGATTGTTTTTCAAATGGAGCCAGGTCATTAGTTTTAAATATTTCATTTTTGAAACAATCTAATTCTACTTTAGAAAATTGAATTAGATTATTTGAGTCAAAAAATGGATTTGAAAAGTCTTTATGATCTAAGAAAAAAAATTTCTTATTAAAATATAAACCCTTGAAAAAAAAATATTTACAATCATATCTTTTAGATATTTGCCAAAGAATGCTACTACCAACTCCACCAGAATGTTCATGAATAATAACATGAGGTTCAAATTCTTCAAATAATTTTAAAAAAAATTTGTAATTCAAAACAACTCTTTTCTTTGAAATTTGAATTTTTTTTTTTTTTCCTATCAATGGTCGAATATAATATTTTGAATAATCATTAAACCCTCGATCGATATCTTTTAAGTTTATATCCAATCTTTTAATTATATCTTCATAATCATTAAGATTAATTTTATCAAAATTATTTAAAAAAAATTCTTCATTACAGAATATATGTTTAATTGAAGGAAAATTTTTTTTTATCAAATTCTTATCCTCGATGGAAGCGCAATGAAAAGCAAAATTATTTTTACCCTCCAGTAAAATTTTTTTTAATGCATTTGTTAAAGTGATATGCTGATAACCATCAAGATTGATTAAAATATTCTTTTTCATTTAGAGTAAATGATTTTTTTTACTAACCTTAAATCATCATTATTATTTATATCAATTGACTCGAGTTTATCAGTTAGGACGCCAATATTTTTCTTGTTAAATATTCTCTTTTTTTTTAGTAGATTATCAATTTTAAAAAGATAAAAAAGTCCATTCTCATAAAACTTACTTTTTCTATCTTGTTGCCTTCTTGGTGTAAAATCGTTATCTCTTAAATAAAAATTATTCTTTTTTTTCCAAAAATCTTCTTTTGACTCTGAAAAAGATATTATTGAATCTATATTCTTTTTTCTTTTTTTAAAAATATCAATCAAATTTTCAATAGTTTTACTTTTTCGTAATGGAGATGTTGGCTGCAATAATAAAATCCAATCATATAATTTTATTAATTTTTCTTTTTCCAACAAGTGGATTAAAGCTAATTCTATTTTTGAGACTGAAGTACTAATATTTTTTGGTCTTTTGATAAAATTAATATTATATTTTTTTGCAAGATCAATTATTTTAATACTATCTGTAGTTACATAAGTTTGTTTTTCTACTTTTAAGTTTTTAATTAAAGAATAAGTATATTCAATGAGATGTTTATTTTTTATTTTTACTAGATTTTTATTTCTTACTCTTTGCGAGCCATTTCTAGCTGGTATTACAATCAATACATCCTTTGGGAAAAGCATTTTATTTTATCTTTTTTTTAATCAACTCTTTAAAAGTGATAAAATCTTTTAATTCAAAATTTTTTCCAACTATTGGTATTATATTAAAATTATATTTAATAAACATTTCTTCTGCTTTTTCGAAATCTAATTGTAAAAGGTATTTAAAATTTTTATTGTAATATGATTTTATGGTTGAAAACATTTGGGCACCTTCTAGTAGTGCCCTTAGAATATCACCTTCAGAAAGTATTCCTTTAATTTTTTTTTGAGATACAACCAATACTTCTCTATTTTTATTTAATTGAATTTTTTGTATAGCATTTAAGATTGTTTCATTCTCATCTATAAAAATATTATTTATATTTTTTTTCATTAATAAATTAATTTTTTTGTTAAAAATTTTTCATCTGTTTTTATATTTAATAATATTTTTATAATTCTATTTGCTGAATTTCCATCTCCATAAGGATTTTTAATTTTTTTTAATGACTTTTGGAAGCTCATAGATTTTGCATATTTAATTTTATGAATTATCTGATTACTATCATAAGTTGAATTTATTGTACTTTTTGCCTTTACTCTATCTCTTTGTCTGTTTCCTACATTAACAGATGCTTTTTTGAAACTTGGAGCTTCCAATAAGCCTGAGCTAGAATTTCCTATCATTAATTTGCAGTTTTTTAATAATGCAAGATAGTCCTCTCTTTGCAAGTTATCAAAAATTAAATTATTTATTTTTCTCTTAGATAAAATTATGCTTCTAACATAATTACTTCCTGCATCATTGTTTGGAAGAATCCAAATTTTTTTATTATCAAAATAATTTAATGCTTTAATAAAATTTTTTGTATTTTTTTCTACATTCTTATATTCTTCGGTTACAGGATGAAAAACAACCAGAAAAAAATTTTCTAGTTTGTCAATTTCATATTTTTTTTTGAAAGCGTTTAACCCAGTTATTTTTTTATTTTTAATTTCATCTAGCTGAGGAGCGCCAACATTAAATATTCTAAATTTTTCTTCTCCAGTTTTAGATAAGCGTTCGGCCGCATCTTTATTTGAAGCAAAGTGAACATGTGAAAATCTTGCTATAGCGTGTCTTGCAACACCATCTATATTTCCTGATCGTTCGCCTGCCTGTATATGACATACCGGGGTATAAGTATAAGCTGCTGATATAGAAGCCATTAATTGCTCACCCCTATCACCTGCGAGTATTAACCAATTTGGCTTTTCTCTTTTTAGTGTTTCAATAAAGTTTATCTTGAAAACAGCTAGTGACTTTGTCATTGAATAATGGGTATTACCCTCAAGTGACATTTCTATTTCATCAATTACAGAGTATTTTTTCTTAATTGATTTTGCTAAATTGCCGTAGCGATCCAACAAAACCATATTAGTTAAACAAATACCATATTTAATTTTTTTTTTTTTGCACAAGTCTATTATTGGTCTTATATAGCCCCACTCGCCTCTTGAGCCACACAGAAATAAAAATTTCATAAACTAGTTAATATCTTCCCATTTAATAAGAGTATTTTTTAAAATATTTTTATTTACTTTTTTTCCAATAAAATTTTTCATTTCAAAAGAAGGTACACCAGTTCCTGGTCTTTTGGACCAAATCATATCCTTTGTTATAATTTGATCTTTCTCTATATTTTTTGTTGTTACTAGGGATCTAAAAGCCCACTCGCGAATTTCTTTTTCATTGTCGTGAATTTTTTTAACGTCTCCAAGTGATTTTTCTATATTTCTTATTTGCTGACTCATTTGTTTAAATTTATCAAAATCAATTGACACGTCATCATCAGGACCTTTAAAATTTTTATCTAAAGTAACATGCTTCTCAATTATTCTTGCACCAAAAGCTACTGCTACAATAGAAGAATAAATATCATCGGTATGATCGGAATGACCTATAAAAATATCTTCATATCTTTTAATCATTTTAGGAATAACTTTCAAATTAAGATCTTCGTAAAGAGTAGGGTATTCACTTATACAGTATAAAAAACAAAAATTTACAGATGTTTTTTTTAGTTCTGAGTAAGTTCTGTCAATTTCTTCAAATGTAGACATTCCAGTAGATAAGATTAGCGAATTAGCAAACTTAGATATTTCAATTAATGTTGGTATATCTGTCATCTCGCCTGATCCAATTTTAAAATCAACACAACCAATAGAATTAAGCTCTTGTGCGGCTTTCAGAGAAAATGGAGTACAAAGATATATTATACCAACTTCTTCACAGTATTCTTTTAACTCAATATGATTTTCAAGAGTAAGTGCATTCTCTTTTAGAAATTCATATAAAGGTTGTTCAAAATTTGAGGACTTTGGAACATCTGGTAACATTTCTTCATCAGCTATATGATGCTGAAATTTAATACAATCAGCTCCACTTTGTTTTGCTAAATTAATCATTTTTTTTGCGTTATCTATTGACCCAAAATGATTATCGCAAGCTTCAGCTATAAGAAAAGTTTTTTTTTCCGAAATCTCAAAATTAGAAATTTTAATATTTTTTCTCATTAATTAATATTTCTTGTAATTGGTTCTAAATATTAGAATTATTTGTATCATAATTAAGGATTTAAGAATTTTTTAATAAAATAATTTGTTGATTAATATCAGAATAAAAATTTTTTTCAGTGCATAAATCAAGCCAATTGAGCTATTAGTACTGGTAAGCTGCACGCATTACTGCGCTTCCACATCCAGCCTATCAACGTGGTGGTCTACC
>ENA-UOXV01001201-UOXV01001201.1-marine-metagenome-genome-assembly--contig:-NODE-1201-length-36747-cov-16.076747_pt1 | contig 36747 bp, 24 predicted proteins | sample MGYA00238165_ERZ766961 | MGnify/ENA primary metagenome ERZ766961 (study PRJEB28924, sample SAMN03173240) | marine metagenome | biome: Marine; feature: Water; material: Subsurface seawater | place: North... | reverse complement strand
GACCATCGCCACCTCTGTGGTGGCTTTGAATACCACTACTAATAAGGCGTACGCGAGTGAATCTCTGGGAAATGTCAACGTCGGGGATAAAGCGCCGGAGTTTACGCTTCCAGCCACTGGTGGAGGGACAATCGCCCTCTCAGATATTTTAGCCGAAAACGACTACGCGGTGGTGTATTTTTACAACCAAGACGGATCGACCGGGTGTTCGATCGAAGCGGAGAGGTTTAACCAAGCGCAAGAGCAGTTTAAAGCGAAGAAAGCGAGAGTTTTAGGCGTTTCGATGGACTCGATCGAATCGCACGAAGGCTTTTGCGATAAGAAAGGCTTGACGTTTTCGTTATTGTCGGACGGCGACGGCGCCGTGTCGAAAGCGTACGGCGCGGAGTTAACTTTACCAATCTTCGGGAAGTTTTCGGACCGACAAACGTTTTTAGTCGGGAAAGACGGTTTGGTCAAAGCGAAATGGAAAGAAATGGGCGCTAAAGTGGACGAGGAGAAGATGGCCTCAGTCAAAAGTACCGCGCACGTCGAGCAAGTTTTAGCCAAAATGTGATGTATCTTTATTTTTTACGCGTAGTATTCACCGTCGTCAAAGTCGTCAAAGTCTCATCGCAGTCATTTTCGCACTGTTTCATCGTCATCTGCGTTTGTCCCGCGAAAGCAACCTCCTGCGATGCGTATACGCGCGCTCCTTCTTTCCTCAAAAATGCGAAAAATGCGCCAAAAAGAAAGACAAGACAAGACGAGAGATTCGCGTTTTTCCACCACGAAAAAAAAAACAACAATTAAATTCGACGCGTCGAGCGGGGCGTGTGCCACAAAACCCAGAAAATCTCTCCGTCTCGTCTCGTCATTTACACGCCACGTGGTGTTTGATTTCATCCGATTCTCTTTTGTCTCTGTCTCTCTCCTTTACTCTTGCGCGTTTTTTTCAGAACAGAGACGATGACGATGACGCGTACTGCGACGACGACGACTTTTCGTTGGTGTTGTTTCGAGAAGAAGCCGGGTTTACCATCGGTGCGAACGAGAAGAAGAAGAATGAATCAACGCATCGTCCGAGCGGTGTCGGAACCGACGCGATCGTATTACGAAGAGAAGGAAGATTATCTCCACGAGAACAACGTGAACAACAACACGGAGTCTGCGTCGCAAACGTTGAAACTCTCCGTGCAAGACAGATTGCGCATGGGGAAGAATGCGCACAGGTTTCGATCGGTCGTGTGTTTAGGAACCAGTCCGAGAGCGGTGGGATCAGGATCAGAAGTTTTATTCGTCGACGGGGAAGACGTGTATGGCTTACACGACCAATATCTTCCCAACAAAAATACCAAAAACGGTGGAAAAAAAGAAGTCGTATCCTCGGAGCTCATCTTACAGAAATCTGCGTTCGCGGTGGAAATGGCCGTGAGAAAGATTCGGTCGACCTATTTCGCGGCGACGACGTGGGAAAATAGACATTATTTAGTGAGAGAGGAGCGAGATCCGCAGGACGGAAGCGTGATGAATTTGAGCATCCGAGAGGCGAAATTGAGCGAACGGTTGAGAAGACGGATGGAAAACGAACAGATGAGCCAATTCGAGAGAATGGGCAGAGGGTTTCCTATTTTAGACGTGTAAAACGACTGTTTTATTTTGTTGTAAACATAATTCAGAGGGAAAGGGAGGGGAAATGTGTACCCGTAGTAGAGATGCGTACGCAACGTAGAAAAAATGTAGAAATATTGTTGTAATCTAGAGCGAGCGAAAAGTTATAAAACTTAGAATAAACACTGTGTGTATCGCTATCGTTGTTGCCTTTTTCTTAAATCTTTCAAAACGCGTTGGAACGCGCACGCTTCCGTGGACGTGAAGTTTTTCAAATCGTCGCTCTTCACATTCGCAGTAAACTTTTTCAAATTTGATTGGCTCAAATACGTATTCAAAACAATTTTGGCGCTGTCTGGGTTGCGAAACGCCTCGGCAACGCGTAAGCACGAAAACAAAGCGTCTGCGGCGACTGTCGTCCGTTTGAACTCGTTGGCGAGTACAGAGACGGCGTAAAATAAAGCCGCAGGATTGAACTCTTGAAGTCGACGAAGTAACTCGACGAGGAATATTTTCGCATCCTTCGTCGTTGACGCGTTTACAACAACATCGCCAAACGCGGATTTGACGCTGATGAGCGCTAACGCGAGCTCTCTGTCGATAGTAGAATCGACAGAGATGTTGAGCGATACTTTCCTCACAGATTCGTACGGAAGTAGTAAAGCGTACTTAGTCGCCTCTGCGAGCGGATCGTCATCTCCAGAAGACTTCATCTTCATCAGTTCTATCGCTCTTGACTCGGAGAGAATCGCAAATTTTGAGTCATCGCTCAGTTGCTTCTTTTTCTTTTTTAATTTAGTCGTCGAAGCGAGCGCGATGCACTCTTTCGCGAAGGAAAGATTGCCAGATTTCTTCATAAGACTGAACCACATCGACGACAAGGCGCTTTCGACGACGACATTTTCTCCGGTTCCGTTTTCATCCAATCTCGCCCAAGGCGCGATATCTTCCCACAAGAACAAAACGTCGCGGATGGCGTTCAATTGATTCACATTCGAAGCGTCGACTACTGTTTCGAGCGTGTCGTCGATGAATGCTTTTGCACTCGTAAAATCGACCAAATCAGATTCTGAAATTTTCTTCATCGGCGCGAGCGCTTTCAAACAACTTTCGCTTTGAATTATAAACAAACGAGACACGGATGGTGTCGTCGCGGTTGCCGCCAGCGCCGATGCGGACTGCTGCGGAGGTGGTGGCGGTAAAGGGAGAGGAGGAGGAGGAGGAGCTTGGGCAGCTGCGTTTACTTCCTTTGTATATGTTTTAACTGTAGTTTCTTCTTGCTCATTTCGTTCTTCATCGACAACAACTGGCGGAGCTGTGACGGCATCCGCGGCGGCCGTAGTAGTATCGTCAACACTCATCAACATCAGCATCTCAGACGCAATGTCCGATATCCAGGGTACTTCATTGCCGCTCAGTAAATTGACGACAAACGTGCGATCGTTTTCATTCACAGCTTCTCCGACAAATCTTTCCAGTCGAGCGATTGACTCTCTGCGTACGGTGTTCAATGCAGACGCGTTCTCCTCGTCGTTACACCCTTCGTTCGTGCCGAGAGACTTTATGATCATGTTTTCGAGCTTGTTTGCGTCGAATGGATTTTCATCCAGCGCGATTTCAAGCGCGTTCGAGCACATCGTAGAGCTCAGAGACTTGTAATCTTCATCCCTTTTCGTAGTAGAAGCGTAAATCTCGGCGACGACGAGAGCCGAGACGAAAGGTTCGCCGTTGTTCAAAACCATCCACGAAGACACGACGTCTACCAATGCCGCTACGCTTGTATCTGCGCATACGTCCACATTCGCCTCGAGGGCGTCGAGTTTATCCGGATGTAATCGCGGCAACGCATTTTCCACTTGATGCACAAACTCGAGATTTTTCAAAGAGCGATTTGCCTCTTCTATAAACGATTTCATGGCAACGTCGGCAGAAGATGAAGTAGAATTTTCGAGTTCGTATAGAATGTCCGAATATACCGTAATCTTCAACGCGCGAGAAGCTTCTGTGAGAAAAGAATTCTCGCTTCCGTCCGTCAACAATAAGGACTTCAAGAAATCTGTATCCAAAAATGAAAGCGCTGAACACGCGCTTTCCCATCTCGATTCCGGCGTCGACCGTTTCTTTTTCGTCGCCGTCGTCGCCGCCTCTCTCAAAACAGTCGTCACGGCCGAAGCAAAGATACTTTCGGAAGAAATCGATGAATTTGCAAACGCTTTCGCGAGAGCAGATGCTAGTGCCTTCGGAAAGTCGGGGTGCGCTTTCGAAGCGACCTCGTTTGCGAACAATCTCGAGATTTCAATCGCAGAGGATTTCCCGTGTATCGCGCCATCCGATTGAAAGATTTGAAATGCATCGAGCGAAGGGACGAGTTCTTCGAACATATCGAGACGCACTAAAGCGTCGTCGTAAGATGCAATCTTGAGATAAGATCGCAGCACATCGACACGTCGCGCGCTTGAAACCACGGGCCAAGCGATGCGCGTCAAAACATCAGTAAAAGAGGAGGATTTTTGCTCCTCCGTTCTCGTTTTTAAAGCTTCCGCGTACGCATTCAGCAACGTTTCGTCGTTTTCGAAATTCGATTCGAAGAACGTCTCCGTTCGGGAAATGTACACGTCTCGCGGATCGACGCCATACGTATCCGCAAGTCGCATGCAAAGTTTTAAAACGGTTTGAGGCGGTGCCGATGATACACTCGATACTTCCTCATCGTCTGATGTTGATTTCGGCAGACGCGATAAATCCGCATCCGAAACGCCACTACTGGCTAACTCGAGAATCGCTTTGGCGCGGTACCCGTACTCGTCTTTTGAATTATCGGCTGCAACGAAAGTGTTCGCATCGAAATTTTCTTGTCCGAGTAAAAACGCCAACGTCTCTGCATCCGTCATCGCGTGAACTCGACTGCGATACTTACCAGCCAACTTCGCGTCGACGGTTCCGCTGTGTTGCAACGCGTTCGTTAAATCACTCATACTCGCCGAGGCAAAAGATGACGCGCCGTTACGAACTGACGTATCGTCACCGCTACCATCATCTAACGCTCTCGCAGCTCTCGAATAGAATCCAAGAGACAACAAAATACGAAGCGCGCGTCCGCTCGAAGCTTTCGCAGCGAGTGCATCCACCGCGTCTCCGGCAATATTCGGATCCTCAATCATCGCGAGGTAGGCGAACGACTTTGCGCACGCGAGCTGTGGAAGTTTCGGGAACTGCTGCTGATCGGACTCTTGTGATCTATTCTTTGACGAAAGCTTACCAAGCTCGTCAATTTTCTTGAGCATGGACGGTTCCTCTTTCCGTAAAAACGATACCAACATTTCATCCGATGCTTCCGTGCCTTTCAAGCCGAGATCATACAAAGTATTCGGAGTGGGAGATAACGATTGCTGCTCCTCTACCTGCGCTCTTTGCCACTCGTCCAAAAGTCCGGGCACTTGGGAGGTGGCACAGTGCGATACCGCGAAAGATAACAAAGTCAATCGCGTCTTCACCGTTAGCTGATCACTACTGCTTCCGAGCGCCGCGCAGATTCGCCAACACTCGCTATACTCATTCGCAATGAGGCGTAAAGACATTCGAGCGGATGCTTGCATATCTCTTTGAGCGGAGAATGCGTATTCGGCACACATTAACTCGACTCGAAGTGCATGTATACCGAGACAGTTTCCAACCTCTATCAGTTCGTCCAGGCGCAAATAGTTCCTTTTCGCGTTCCCAGTGAGACACGAAGATAAGATACTCTCTCGATTTTCCTTCGCATTTTCAAACTCGAGTGGAGCGATGAAAACATTGAAAGTGCCGAGTTTTCTAAGAGTGTCGATCAAATACAACTCTTCGAGTACTTCTGCATAATGCGATCCAGTCTCCTCGTCGAGTGGAATCAATCGCAAGACGGTGTCAGCATTTACAATTGTCTGGTCGTTGATGGATAATGAAGCGCGCGTTAAATCTTTTGCGACTTCAAGCAAGAGCGGCAAAGCATATTCTTTGGTCGGTAAAATCGGAATCGAATGATTTTCGGAACGATGAATGTGTTTCTTTGCCGCCGACCACGCGTGATTGCGCAACTGACTTCGAACGAGCCTCTCTAAAGCAAAGAGTAGAATTCCGGAATCTTCCCTGTAGTCGACTTTCGGGAACGCACCGAGGAGAATCGTTTGAAGGTCTTTGAACAAGCTGAGCCATCCAGAATCATTGAGTTTGCGGATGTGTTCCTCCTTTAAAATATCAACCAAAAGTTCTCGAGCAAACGTCTCATTCGCCGAAGATTCCGATAGTTCACGCAACGATATTTCGAGCATCTCTTTGCGATAAAGGATAACTTCTGCGGCATCGATAAAAGAGAGCAAACGTTTAACAACTAGATCTTCTTCATTTGCGTTACTGATGTCGTCGTTGTCGTAATCGTTATCATTCAAAACGAGATCCGATAATATCGACTTGAGTTTTTCTATGGAACGTTTATCGACGCGCGAGAACGAGTGCGTGATCTCCGTGACGACGCGTTCGATACCATTTAAACCACCGAGATATGCTTTCGCATGTTTATTACCATCTTTCGTAAACCACTGCAAAGCGCGAGAGAGATAGGTCAATTGCGAAGGTTTATCGAACGCGATTGATACCAACCATTTTTGTAACAACGTCTGCATCATCGGCGTGCCTTCATCATCATCAACGACGTAAAGATACCGAGTCGCGATGTCAAGCATTGACCAAACGTTATCTATCGTGGTATCTTCTTCGTTCAACAATAACGAAAGTTTATCACCCGGAGCTTTTCCATGGAAATCTCTCAAAGATACCGAGTGGGCACGCATTTGTAAAAGCGCGTCGATATCATCGTCCGCCTCTTCAAGGAGCACCATCGCGCAAAGCGCCAACGCGCTTTGCAGCGCATTTTCGACGCTCGCATCTTCAAAGCAGCTGCTCGAAGACGATGCAACGCAAAATAAGAAGTCGCGTGCGTTTGATATGGATCCAGATCGTTCGTCAATCTGAAATGCACGTTCGATGACCCATTGTCCAATGTTCGTCGTTTGATTCTCCTCCTCCGTGTCGGTCTCTCGGTGTACCGTCGACTGTAACCCGATCACTTTTGCAAAACGGTCGTCTTGTTCAACAATTAACGTCATTCCGTATTCCTCGGAAACGATTGAGCTTAATATCTCAGATGTTTCGCACCAATCGGGAGTGCGAAGTTGATTTTGTTGTCCACCTGAAGAAGTATCTCCACGGTCGAGAATCTCAAGCAAGACTTTTTTGTATTCCGAGACGCGAGCACACTCTGGAATCTCTCCGGCTATGTTTAACAAATCACGCTCACGAAAGCAATCGTTGTGTCTTTGAAGTAATACTTCTAATCCTCGCGCGTTTCCGGCTCGTGCGACCGCTTTCGCCGCGTCTAGGTATTCCACAAATCGAAAACTTTCGTACGCCGAGGACGAAAAATAACCTAGATGCATTGCGCGAAGCGTTTCGAGACGATCTAACGCACCAAGAGCCGCTAAGCGCGCTCGCAGCCACCACTTTGTTTCTTCATCATCGGTACCAATATTGCTAGTATTACTAAATCGATCGGTTTCAGCGACGACTTGAGAAAGCAACAACTTTTGCGTCTCGTACGTCGGCGCGACGCGCAACAAGCACTCCGCGACCACCCACTTTCGATCCGATATGGACGACAAAGTTTCAATAATCGCAGATGCGGAGATCCCCACGCTTTTGCTATTGTTACTAACATTGTGCTTGCACAAATCATCGACAAGAGCAAACCATTTTTTCTTATATAAAGCATTCGTGTCCAACCCGTATACATTCGCCAGTTCGAGCGCTTCGTCCCAGCATTTCGTATCGAGATATTTCGTAAACATTTCTTCCGGCGTTCTTTCATCGATGGTAAGCAATCGCCACGATTGATCGTTTTCCGGAAACGATTCTAGCACGCAAATTCGCTTCAATTCTCTTTTACTACTATTGCCACTACTACTACTACTACTGCTGCTGCTGCTAGTGATTTCGCACATCCCTGAAACGTACGCGAATGTTCCTTGAAATAAAGTCGTGCCGTTTGTGTTGTCGCGCAAAGTCGTCTCGCCGGACTCATCGTCTGCAAACGCCGAACAATTATTGGAAAGAAGGGTCGCGGAAGAGGTTGGTTTGTTCCCATTGAACGTTTTATCTGCCTCGTCATCTACTCGCGTAATAGGTCGATACTGATTGTCATCGATGAACTCATCTTCACCGGTAAAACCTGTTTCCCACACCGACGCGCTTCTCGTATTCCCGTCGCGAATACCTATTCGTGTCGTCGCGGTTGATGCGTCCGATTCTACGCTCACGTCACATCTGGACGAGGATACTATTCTCTTACTATTACTTTCAACAGCTGAAGAAAACGGAGAGGAAGAGGAACCTTTACCCGACGCAACGACTGGAAACTCTCCGATGTTTTCTGATGTGCTCCGAAAACTATACATCGTCACGCACATCGTCGTTTCCTTTCCTTCGTCCTCTTCAGACGCGGCGCCGACGACAGCGACCGTTCCTGTCTTCTCGTCCACTTCGAAACCTTTCACGAAAACCATGCCTTCCACATTTTTTAGCGTGGTCTTCTTCATTTGATGATGCGCACTACGCACGACCACGTCTTCTTCGTCGTTAAACTCAATCGATCGCACCTCCAACTGACAATGCTTTCTCCTCCTCCCTTTCTTCTTCGTGCTATTTCCAAAAGAGAGAACGTTCATCCATCCGCTCGAGGAGTAAAACGAACGCTCCACGATGGCGCACAACGTAAACGAATTTCTTTTGTCTCCCGACGTCTTCGTCGTCGTCACAGTCGGGAGTACAAACCCGCCCACGAATCGTTCGTTCGCCTTCATCTCTTCTCTCAAATCGACTTTTACCACTCTCCTCCCGACTCTCGTGTGTACAAACATTCGATTCGCTCCAACCTGCGAGGTGAAAAATTGACCATAGCCTTCGCCGCCGTCCGTATTATTATTATGACGAGTAGGAGTACATTTTGACCATTTCGCGAACGCAACGAACAAATCTTCTCTCTTCTTCGACTTCATCTTCTTTCCTCCTCCTCCAATTTTTGCTTCGTCGTGGTCGTTTACGTCTGAATCGTCCTCGTCGTTCAAACGCAAAGACACTAACGGCCGTTCCAAATCTTGCCCTCTGAATACAAATATTTGCGCGTAATCCGTCACCAAAACCATCGACGATTCAAGCTCCTCTTCGTTAAAACCAGAAAAAGACGACGATGCGATCGATAACCGCTCATCGAACGAAGGCACGCAACGATTTTCTGACGACGACGATGATGATGATGATGATGCTTCTCCTCCTCCAAGATGATGATTGTGATTATGAAAATCTCTCGAACAAACTTCTTCGCTTTCATTCTCGTAGTGCACCAAAACTTCGTGCAAAAACATCCCCATCGTCGTATCAAATCGTTGAAATCGGAGAGAGAGAGAGAGAGAGAGAGAGACTTCACGCGCTTCTTCTTTTAAAAGAGCACGTAAACTCGCGCGTAAAAAGTGATGAGATGAAATGTTTAATTTTGACGACTTCAAGGGAAAAAGAGCAGCCTAAAAACCGTTAGAATTTTCTCATCTCCTTTACCTATATAATAATGTCGCGAGAGTTCCAGTTCGAAAACGACAAATCGGTGTGCTGGAAAACAACCGTCCGACCAAACATGCCGCTAAAGATGCATCGACACGACCGGTTTCGCGTCGTCGTCGCCTTACAAGGCGGCACGTTAAAGAAAACGGAAGAAAACGGGACGAAAACAGATTTGATATTCGAGACCGGGAAAGCGTATTACTTACCTCCAGACCCTGCGAACGAGTTACACGCGGACATCAACGAAGGCGACGAGGACGTGGTCGTGATGGTGTGCGAGTTTAAAAACGAAGGCGAACCGGCAATAGGGGCGAAGACGTGTTCGTGCGGATTAGGAGGGGAATGCAGTTGCCCTAAGTTTACCGGGTTTAGATTAGAAGGGAATTTAGCACACGAGAACTGGCAACCGCCGACGACGAAACGAGAAGAAGGGTGATGACGAAGCGACTCAACTCGCACGACGTATGCGTATGTAATCTCGTAGCCGCTGAAGTATTCTATTATATGCGTTCTCTCTCTTAAAACTTGTATCATTCATTATGTAGGCCCCGCGCTTCTTCGGCGAATCGTTCCAACTTTTCTCTCGTTTTAACGCGAATCGTTCTCTCGAGCACTTTCGGGAACTCCATGTACGTCGCTTCGGCGAGCAACCACTCTCGGTCTAAGATTTCAAACGCGTCGCAGTACAGCTCGTGGAAAGCGGCGACGAAAGCTTCTTTCCGACGAAAACTACTTCCGCCATTAATGCTACTATCGTTATCATTATTATTATTACTACTACTCGTGGTGCGTCTTCTTCGAACCAACTCAAGAAAGCCGACGACGCACTTATCTACTCTCAACGTTTCATCCACCGATCCGTTTCTGATGATTCCATCCACGTCTAAGAGTTTCGTCAACTCGTGCGTCACGTTCACGCCCGCCGCCGCGAACGGGTACTCCCAATCGCTTCGTTTCCCGTTTTTCTTCTCCACGAGAACTTTGAACAGATCTTTCCTCGTTTGCGAGAAGTAGACTAAATTTTCTAGAGCGAAAACGCCGCACCCTCGTAAATCCGTCGAAGGGTGCGTGCCTTGCCATCCCATGTCTTTCCACTTTTCGCTCGCGTGTCCCAAACGCGGTTGTTGTTGTCGTTCGGACGCGGCTAAAGAAGAAGAAGAAGACTTTGATGCAAGAGGAAACTCAACCCCATCTTCATCAAAACAACTCCTCCATAATATCTTCAACATGTCCACGTGTTCTCTTTGCGTCTCGTCGTACTTCACGTCCAATCGAGATCGAATGTATACCATCGTTTCCAAACCGCTTTCGCTCAGTTTCGTCTCTAATTTTCCATCGTTTTCCTCGTTCACATCGGTGAATTTGGAGGAAAGAAACTTGCTCAACTTCGCGAAGAAATACCCGACGTACTCCACCACCGATGCAATCGCGTGTTCGATTGGATTGCCCTGTTCTTGTTCTTCCTTTTTATCGTCGTCATCATCTTCAACTTTTGTTGGTATCTCGTTGGTCAATTTTTTCCCTTTCCCAAGTCGATGCCGGATTGATTCTTTCTCGCTGTTGCTCATCTCTCTCTCTCTCTGATATCGAGACGAAAGGCACAAAAACGATTTCGCCACTCAAAACAACAACAATTTCAACAACGTTTTCAAAGCGTCAGAGAGAGTAAAAGAGTGAGAGAAAGATCGTATATCTCTACACTTTTTAAGTACTCATTTGTGGAGAAATGAGGAACGAAATGCAACACAAATACTCCCCTAATAATACGTGTTACGCATAACACGATGATGACGACGAACGCACTCCCAAAACGCTGTTTAGGTTGTTGCATTCCTTCGAACTGCAACGCATCATTTCTTCGAAAACGAAGACACAGACTCACCATGAACAACATTTTTCCTGCTCCCTTTTCATCATCATCATCGCGAGCGGCAAAAGCAAAAGCAACAAAAGCGGAGAAGGTTTTCTCAACAACGACGACGACAAGAAGAAGAAGAAGAAACTCAGAAAGGAGAAGCGTAAACAACGAAGATGACCCGCTGTTATCGTTCGCCGCTCAGTTAGAACCGCCGAAAGTAGACTTAGACTTGGAGTCTTTGCAAGAAGATTTAGGCGCAGTTGTTGACGAAAATGGGTTCGTTTTACGATACGGAGAGGAAATCGAAGAGGAAGTTAAAATTTTACGAAACGAGTGCGCGATTATCGATCGATCGGAGTGGGGGATATTTCGAGTCGCATCTGGCGCCGAGGGAGATATGGTGAAATTTTTAGAAACTCTGTCGTTGTCGTCTGAAAAACTCTCGATGGAGGAGATTGGAAGCATCCAACCGGGCACGGGGAAGCGGGTGAACGGGAAACTCGATATCTACGCGCAAGAATCCGGCGCGTTTTTAGTGATTGCATCGAGGGAGGACGTGAAAGAAAATAGGGTAGAAACCATCGCGAAAGAGTGTAAGATGAGCGAGGTTATGAATTTAGCGAGTCGATGCGTGTTGCTCACCGCGTGTGGGCCGAAAACCTTGGAGGTTTTGAAACCGACTGGGTTAGCGATGGTCTTGGAAGCCGGAAAGGAGTACGAAAATGCGCACGCGGTGTTTGGGTTCGAGAATAGGCCGGTGGTGTGTTGTAAAACGAACGAATTTGTCGGTAAGTGCGGGGAAGAGTCGGCAATGAACTTTGTGGTAGATGAAGGCGTAGCTGGACAGGTTTGGGCGGCGATTATTAAAGCCGGCGCGTTCCCGGTTGGTACCGAGGCGCTCGACGCCATTCTTCAGTAAAAAGAAGTACTACTATTTTTAGCGGCTACTATGTTTATTTTAGAACTCTATTTATCACTACTACTACTACGCTTGAAATTCTAATCATCAAACCCAACGGCGTCGACTTTCGTCACGTCTAATTGAATGATATCGCACTTGGTCCCGTTCCCGAGTAAATCGCCTAAACTCGGGTTGGTTCGGCCTTTATCGCCGTGGCAAAACTCTTTGATGTACGTCCCAGCTTCCGCGCGAAGATCGACATACACGCAACGACCCCTCGTTCCAGGGACTACGGTGACTTTAATTTCACGCAACGTTCTTGGACGGACGAGATCCGATCGTCTGTGCGATACGCGAATGGGAGTTTGTTGTTTCAACTCTACGTCTTTCATGGCGCTCACGACGTCGCAAATCGTCGAATCCATTGGCACCGGCGGATCGCAAATGCACACGCACGAGTAACTCTTTTCTTTTTCGTTCGAGTCTAATCGTAAACCAACGTTTTTGTAGGTTTCTTTTGGAACGACGCGTAAATTGAAAGCTTTGACGTCAGTTTTCAGGAAACTCGATTGGTTCATGAGCGTTTCAGCGCGCACGAGATTTTCTCGAAGTTCGGAGACGCTCGCTTTCGGATTGTGCACTTCGAGGACAAACGGTCTGCCATCGCCGAGCATGCGAACGTCCAAATCTTCTCTCCCGGAGGAGTTGAACTTTGCCCCGTCCGCGTGTGCGGATTTTACGATGGCATCCTCCAACGCGTCTTGAACGCTTTCCGTCGCTCGCGCCCATTTGACTGGACAATTGGACCACGGCGACTGAGGCACGTCTCTCGCGAATTTCGCGTATCTTCCGGCAACGTAGACGGGTGAGGCCCAAACGCGAACGCGCGCGGCGATTGGATTTTCTTTCTTTTCCTCATCTTGTTTCATACGTACCGCTTTATACGTGTTATTGTACAACGCGCTCATCAACGTCTCCGTCGTCGCGTTTTTAATCGCTCGCAAAAAACCATCCGTCGACGTCTCTTTACGTACTCTCGAATACTCCAACCGACTGTCCTCAAACGCTGCCAAGTATTTTGGTTCCGGTTGCGACAGGACGAGTTCCCACTCCGGTTTTCTCCCTTCCCGTCGTTTCCGTTTTTTCCAGTTTTTCTGTCGATCGTTTGGTCGTTTCACGTTGAAATGTCGCATCGCTTTGAAATCATCTTCCAGAGAGACATTCGTCGTCTGAATCGTCCCATCATCTCTTTCACCGTCCTCGTTGTTAAAGTCGCTCTTCTTATCGGTAGCAAAACTCGCCGCCGACGGTACGCCTTCGTACTCGACGTACACCATCACCGTCGCTTTCGCTTTATCCCTCACGTGTTCGACTCGCTCGCACCCGCTGTGCGCTCGCACCATCAACATCGCCGCCTCTCGCGCCTCTCGCGCCATCGCGTCAAAGTCGCCCTCGAGTACGCGCATTTGTTGTTGTCGTTGTTGTTGTTGTATTCTCGCCATATTGACGCTCTCCTTCTCCTCGTCTGAATCGATGACATCTTCTCCTTCTTTGCCTTCTTTGCCTTCTCTCAGTAAAATCTCTTTCGCGAGAGCCTGTCGAAACGCCACGGAGGGAGGAAACGCAAAGTCGACGCACACGCGTTCTCCGTTTTGAACGACTCTTTTTCTGCGTTTAGTAGTATTCTTTTTAGATTTGCACGCGAGGTGTTTCGCGAGTTCGCGCGCGTCGCTGACTACCACCGCTTTGTCTTTGTCTTCTTCTTCTTCTTCTTTGTTGTTGTTGTCTTCTTCTTCTTCTTCTTCCGATGCTGTTTTTGACGGCGCTGAGGAACGACAAGAGAAGAACGAGAAGCAGTTCAAACACGCCGGACAGACGGTATTAAAGTCGTTCTTTATTCGTTCCTTCTTCTTTTTGTCGTCGTTGTCGTTCGACTCGTTCAGAGAAGGATGGCGACAAAACGCGCACAAGTCATCCCTCAACGGAGTTGTACATGTCGGCATTTTAAGTGACGGATGATGTGATGATGATGACCGAGAGATGATGACTTTTACGCAATGTCTGCGCTAATACCACTTCATTAACAAGAGCAGTAACAACAACAGCAATGATTCCGTCGGTTCGTAAACGTCGTCGTCTGTTTATTCTGTTCTTTTGCGTCTGCGTCGCCTTCTTTTCCTCCTCCTCCTTCTTTTGTTCTTCTTCGTCTTGCGCTTCGGACGATGCCTTTGACTTTGACGGTGGTGTTGGTGGTGTGTACGCAGTCGAAGAAGAAGAAGAACGGCAACAAAAACGAAGAAGACGAATACTGCGAACGAGAGTAAACGACGACGAAGAGAAAACGAGGACGATGATTCCACCAAAGTGGGCGCGAGCTCGAAACGAGAACGATTTAGAAACAGACCGGAAGTACGTTTTGAAGAACAACGGAAGAGGAGAAGAGAACAAAACGTTGACGAGAAGAGCGAGAGCCTACGCGAACTTTGAAAACGCGTTCGCCGAAGGGTCGTCGAGTTGGAAAGTGAAAACGAGTAAGCGCATGCCGGCAAAGACGTGCGCGGAAAGGAAATGGATTACGAGTGAAAGTGAAGACGAGAGTACGCGGAGGAGTACGAGCGGGAGTACTGACATCGAGAGGACTCGTAATGATGAGAACAGCGCCGCGAACAGAGGAGGAAGAAGTGAAAGAAGAAGAAACAAACAGTTGGGTATCGTTATCGTGGTGTGCTTGGAAAACATCAGCACGTTGTTGCGAGAGATCGATTGTGAAAAGACGAACGTGTACGCGTACGTGAAATGCGCGCAACACGTAGCGTTCGACGAAGACGTGGAGGAGAAGGTGGATACGTGCGTGACGGTGATTCATTCGAAAATAACGAGGAGGCCGGAGGCGAAAATGCACGTCGAGTGGATCGGTCACATTTTGGCGAACTACGACGACGAGAAGCTCGAACCGAATTTGATGTTCTTAAAAGGCGTGTACAGGAATAAAGGACAATCGAATTTAGAGCCCGCGTGGGTACACATGTTGGAAAGCGAAGAGCAAACACATTTGCAGGACTTTTCGTTCGCGTGTTTGATGGATCAATCGATCGATTTTCCGACTCGAAGCGAGAATTTCTTGGACATTACAGACTCGGAGAAGTTGTTGTGTTCGATGTACGAGCGATACGCCTGCGAAAAAGACACGTGCAAGAACTTTTTAGGATGCTCGCACTCGATGTTTGCGGCTTCCTCGGAACGGATTCGGTCTCTGCCCAAAACGGAGTACGCGCACTTATTCGATTTCCTCATGAATGAACGGAGCGAATACCACATATATACTTTCGAGAAAGCTTGGAGCGTCATTCTCGGGTGCGCGAAGACGTACGGAGAATACTCGACGAGGGTAAAGACGTTACCGCTTCGCGTGCGATGCGGGAGGGGAGAGTACGGGACGTTCGATGTTGCGCGAATACTATCGCCGTGGTGGAAAGAAATTTTGACCAGGCAAGATGGCGCGAAATCACCGGCAATAACGATGGCGCCGTGCGAGAATCGAACGAAGCATTTTCACGACGCGTGGTTTCCGTGCGGATTATGGTAATTTTGTGTTTAGAGAGAGAGAGAGAGAGAGAGAGAGAGAGAGAGAGAGAGAGAGTTGAGATAAATTAGGAGTAATGTAGAAGCGGCGAGTAGAGATAGAGCACATATAGATAGCACATCATATATACATATACTAGGTACGTACCAGGTAGGTATAATTTATGCGAGTTTATCTAAGCTAACGTCCACTTCCTCCCTGGTTTCCAAATTCTTCACCTTGACAATCCCCTCTTCCTGTTCTTTCTTCCCAATGGTCAACAACCGCTTCGCGCCGACGCGTTCGGCGTGTTTAAACGTCCACTTGGACTTTTTCCCATCCTCTAAAACCACGTCTACTCTTCTCCCGTTTTTCCTCAAAACACTCGCCGCTCGCATTGCCGTTTCTCGGCAACTTTCGTCCATGGAAAACACCACGTCGTCCACATTCATCGTTTTCAACGCCTCCTCCGGCATCAAGCCTCGATCTTTCAACAATTCCACAATCACCGCGTCGCCAAAGCCAAAACCAACCATAGGAGTGTATTCACCGCCTAACGTGCTAATCAACCCGTCGTACCTCCCACCGCCACAAATCGCCCTCAGCTCGCCTCGTCGATCGAAACCTTCGAAAACAACCCCGGTATAATACGCCAATCCTCTCACCACGGACGCGTCAAAGACTAACCAATCTTCAATCCCATACGCTCTCGCTAATACGAACAACTTCTCCATCTCTTTCGCGCACTCGTCTTCTTCGCCTAATAAACTTTTCAATCCTTCCAACGAATTTGTTTCCATGCACGTCAAAACGGATTGCGTCGCCTCTTCGTTCAACCCAACCTCTCTCAACTCTTCGATGATTTTCTCTCTCGGTAATTTTTCAATTTTGTCCACGACGACGCACACGTTCGCGAATATCTCCTCCGGCACGCCCGCTTTTTCCATTACTCTCGCTAACACTTTCCTCGAGTTCACCTTGATACCGACGTCTTCGCTCGTAATCCCCACGCTCGCAAAGAAATGGCAAATCGCGCTCAACAGTTCCACCTCCGCCTCCACGCCTTCCACGCCGACGATGTCCATGTTCCACTGGTAATGCTCTCTTCTCCTCCCTCGAGTCATCCTCTCGTATCTCCAACACTGCCCAATCGCGAACCACTTCGCCGGCACCGCTAAACTCTTCCCTTTCTGCATGATCAATCTCGCTAAACTCGGCGTCAACTCCGGTCGTAAACTCACTCTTCGATCGCCTTTATCCGAAAAATTATACAGCTGTCCTTGAATCTCCTCGCCCGCTTTGCGAGTAAACAACGCCTCGGATTCTAACACGGGCGCGTCGAACTCTTCGAACCCGAACAACAACGCCGTTTGGCGAAAACTGTCGAAGAGCCAGTTTCGTTTTCGCATTTCCTCGGGTGGGAAATCTCGCGTGCCTTTCGGAGGATTCAACTCTATTTGTGATTGTTGTTGTTGTTGCGCGTTGGATTTTTTAGCGTCCACGTTGGCGGTTTGTGTCGTCACCGAACGTCCTCCTCCACCATTACCACCACCACCTTCCGCGGTAGATGAGAGCGCGCGCAAAGTCGTCCTCTTCAAAACGCATTGCGCGTGATGACGACGATAATAATTTGGCCACTGATGGTGTGTCCGGAAGAGAAACTTCGAGGAGACTGAGCTCAACATCTTCGTCTCTTTTATCCAATGCTTTGAGCTTTTTTTGAGGTTTTAGAGAAGAGGGAAAATCGATTTGACAAAAAACTTGAAAAGTGTTTGTGTTGTTGATGAAAAATCTCTCTTTGCTCTTTGCGCGGAGTATACTACAAGCTATTATGATGTATGTCATCCCTCTATCTTAACGATTCACTTTCAACCCATCGATTAATCCGTCTTCGAACGCGTCGATGCAAAACCTTTCGTACGACCAGTGGTGCCGCTGCGCCCAGCCTTTGCGGTCCCAGGAGGCGCTTTTCTTCACGAAGTAATGTTTCGTCTCTCGCGTCTCTCGACTCGTGCCGAAACCGTATAAATTGACTTTACCGCATAAGTTCAAGGCTAATTGTATGCCGTAATACCCGGCGGACATTTTCAACATGTTGCACTTCTTCCCGAGCTTTTGGTTTTCCGCGCAGGAGAGGTCTTCGACGCCTTTGATTTTGTTGAGTTTCCAGTACCAGAAGATGTATTTGCTGTCGCGGTGAGAAGGGTAGACGAGGCGGCAAGAGCCGTTGCCGGCGGAAGAACCTCCTTTACCGCCTTTGGATTTATCGCGTTCGCACATTTTATCCGGTGGAGAGGCGGTGTAGTGGACGCAGACTTCGTTGCCGAAATTTTTTGAGCCTCGTTCGCCTTTGGCGCAGAAATCGGAATTTTGGATGCGAATGGTTGTTTTCGCGCCGACGACGGATTCGTAACCGACGGTTGGCGCGTCGTTGAATCGAATGACAACGTCGTGAGTATCGATGTCTTTGCCGTAGTTTTTGTTGTTCTCGATGTTACCGTTGGATCCGACGACGGCGCACGTATTGAACGGGAGTAAATCGGGCAGATCTGGAGCAGATTCTTTCGTCGTCGCGATGAATCGCGAACGGAGAATGTGCGCCACGCGCATTTTTCTGTCCGCTTTTTCGCCGTACTTTTCTTCGTATTGCGAATAGAACGGGTCGTGGTTGACACCCATGGCGCATTTGATTACTTTTTCCTTTTCGAAGACGTTCGTATCTATGGCTCGTTCGAATCCGTTTTCCGTGCAATTCGGTCCCGAATACAAAACAGGACATCGACATTTCCCATCCACGCACCGGTGGTATTTGGAACACGACGGCGAGCACGACGACGACGAGATTTCTCCTTCGTTGTTTTTGTCACCACTGTCGTCGTCATCATCATCGTTATTACTGCTACTCTTCTCTTCTCCCTCCCCAGCTACTCTACTATTATCGTCGCTACTACCTCTATTTCTATCGCCGCCGCCGCCGAACAGCGCCGAACTCAACGAAGCGCCGGAACCGCCTTTCTTATTATTGTTACCAAAATAATCGTTGTACGTATCCGAGACGTATTGAAAGTGGTTGTTCAGCGATCCCCAACTGGAAACGTATTCAACTCTTTTCTTGTTGTTGTCGTTGTTTTTCTCCTCCTCTTCCTCTTCCTTTTCCTCTTCGGAATCTCCTTTCATCATAATCTTCTTCTTCTCCCCAATATCTTCCCCTCTGGCGACGAGCTCTTGCGTCACCTTCGCGATCGCCGACTCCGCAATCGATAACTTCGTTTTTAACTCCTCTAAACCGATGCTGTCTTTTCCTTTTCCTCCTTTTCCTCGCGGTGATGGTTTCGCCCCCGAAACGAACAAAGTTGCTCTTCTCTCGTTGCTTTCATCTTCAGCGCATAAAAAAAGCACAAACGCGAGTTTTACTAAAAGAAGAACGCAGTGATGATGATAATAACAACGACGACGAACACTCATCGTTTGCACATAGATCGAAAGCGCAAAAGCGCACTCTCCTCCTTTCTCTCCCTCTTTCTCCTCCTCAGAGAGTAATGATATAATGCGACGAAGAAGAATTGAAGATTTCGACGAAAACACCATACAAGGTGTTTTAAGTTCAATCGAAAAATTTTGCTCTTTTTTTGCTCTTTTTTGCGAAAACTTTTTCCGCACAAAAAAGACTCGAAAGACTTTTACTCAAGAGAGAGAACTCCTCTCTGTATATACTAAAATACTAATGGTGCGACGAGAGAGAACAACAACACACTCGTGGTATTCTTTTTCTCTCGCGCGTGTTTGTTGTTCTGTCGTAGAGTATTTCTCGTCTCGTCGCGTCCTAGACTTTGATGATGAGAGAGTTTTGATGAGAGAATTGCATTGGTTTTTCTAATCCAATCCATCTCGTTCTCTGACGACCGCTCGTTTGAGAATTCGATCGCTGACATTTTATCTCTCATTTCTTACGCATACTATGTGTAATAATAAAACAAATACATCAGGCGAAACCAGCGAACGCGGCGATGTTACAACTCATCGTCGGATTCTTAGTCGGCGCGGTGTTTGTGAGCATTTTTAGCGGCAGTGGATCCAACTATTCGGTACGTCTGTTTCTTGATTGGTCTGTTTTTTTTCTCAAGAGGGGAGAGGATAGAGAGAAGGAGCAGAGGAGGGCTTTATTGAACAAAAAAAGAGCCAGAGCTCTCCTCTTTCGTAATGAAGAGCTTTTCGGATCTCTCTTTACGATCTTTTCGAGTGTTGACGTTAAATGAGCGATATGCTGACGATATATTCTCCCCCTTCTTCCCTAATACTTTAATGATATAACAACAAACAGCAATCCGCGTACGGCTTATCCGGTTTGCTCTCGCCGACGTTTGGACATTACGACGAACTCTTTTTAGGAGACCAGAACACGTTTGACCCGCCGCAGAGGAAACCAGGGTACGTGTATAGATCTACGACGTATCAATCGTTATACGATAAAACGTGGACGGAAGGTGGGTACCCGGCGCAGTCGTGCTGGGGGTGCCGATTCGCCGTGGACGTGACGACAAAGTTGCAGTTTCACACGATGTTAGACGCGGGGACCGGGAACGGCGCGTTGACGAGATTGATGCGTCAACACGGAAAGAACGCGTACGGGATTGAGTTGTCAAGGGCAGTTTTGGAAAAAGAGTGCCCGGATTTGTTGTCCAAGAACTACGTGGAACCGGGGATTCTTACCAACTTGCCGTTTGAGGACAACTCGTTCGATTTGGTCATGTCCTCGGACGTGTTGGAGCACATCCACCCGGAAGAGGTGGACCAAGTCGTCAAAGAATTAGTCCGCGTCTCTAGACGTCACTTGTTTCTTTCCATCTCCTTGAAAGGACACACCAAAGCTACCGCGGACAAAGACGACGAGGCGCACAGACACACCATGCTCCGCCCGAGAGAATGGTGGCACAACATTTTCCGAAAACACGGCGCCGTCGTCAACGAGGAAATGTTATGGGCCATGCAAGAAAAAGATTTCTCTTACGTCGGAGATAAACTCGGTGACTGCCGATGGGAAGGTAAGCAAGACGACGGCGGCTTGTACGAAGTCTGCAACGTCGACAACAAGTGGTTGGTTGGGAAGAGAGAGCAGGAAAATTTACGAAGAGACCGGTGCATCACGAATGCGAACAAAGAGCTCGAGCCGTGGTTCTTTTCCTTCCGAAAGATTCGATAAAACTCACATATCACGTAGAAGAAAAAGAAAAGAAAAGAAAAGAAAGGAAAGAGAGGTACTCTCCTCCTCTCGTTTTCCTCGTCGCAAACGATCGTTCGAGAGAGAGGAGAGAGAAGAAGAAGACAACACGTAGACATTATTTTATTCGATAAAGTAAGTAAAATATACACACAGACCAAATCCTCAGTTTTAATTCTTTCGTTTTTCATCATCAAACATGCTTATTAAATGCGAAAGAAGACAAAGACAAAGAAGAAGAGCTCGTCGAAGCGTTCTTCTTCAACTCGTTTGTTCTGTTATTCTTCTCTCCTTTCCGTTCGTATTCGTTCGAGAAGCGCACGCGTGGTCGTTCTTCAACACTAAAAAGGATTCGAATTCCGCGGAGTTGGGGGAAAGAATCGAAACGCAATTCGATCGATTTCCCGAAGAAGTGTCCTCGAGTAAAAGTACTACTAATAACAACAACGAGGATGATTGGAACGAAGGTGGCAAGGACGACGAAAGAATGAACGCAAAAGAGAGACGGAAACAAGAGCGACGTGAGAAGAAACGATTAAAAAAACTCGAACGTAAAGAGGAGAAGAAAATGAAAGAAGAGAAACGAAAAGAGGAAGAGAAGAAAATACGCGAAGGCGAATCACCGGCCGGGTCGCTCCACGAAGCGATCGACGACGACGACTTCGACGAACTCGAAGACCTTCTCAAATGGAAACCAAACTTGAAAGAAGCGTGTAAAAGGATCGGGCAGACGAAAGATTTTACGCCAATCATGAAAGCGGCGCATTTAGGCAGGGCGAAGATGATTGATTTGTTGCTCGATTACGGCGCCAATCCGAACGAAATCGATTCGATCGGGTACTCGGCCTTGATGAGAGCGGTCATGTCGAAAAATGTAGAGAGTGTGAAAGTTTTAGTCGAAGCTGGGGCGATAGTGACGTACGTTCAGAAGACAGCGATGATGGATTTAGGGCTGAGTGCGATTAAGTTAGCGCAGATGACCGGGAGAAAGGACATGGTGGATGTTTTGAAAGAAGCCGGCGCGAACCCAAACGAAGATTTGTTCGAAAAGAGAGAAAAGAAAAAAGAACAACTCTTGGAGGAGATGGAACGAGAGGCGAAAGAAAATGGAATACAGTTCGACGGGAAAGTCACGGCAGATAAGATGAACGTGAAGAGAGGCGACGACGATATCGACATTTTGATTCAACACGACGGTAAAAACGAAACGGTCAAAGGGAGCGAAAACCTTCGCAAGTGGCGCGACGAGAAGATGAAGGAAGAGAGAGAGAAGAAGAACATGGAGAAAGCGAAAGAAGCCATGTTCGGGAACGGAGAAGAAGAAGAAGAACCAGAGGTGGAAGAGATGCCAGAGAATACGTTTCCGAAAGAAGAACTTTAGCAGAGCAACGTGTATAAGAAGTAACTTGATACTATCGATTATGACTATCTAACTAATAATTACAACTGTCTCTCTGCGTCTACTCGCTACTACTATCTACTATTTACTCTTTCCCCTCTTAAATTTCGTATTTGTGCATCGTTATTCATTCATCGTCTTCAACACGCACTCTACCGCTTCTTGGACGATTTGTCTTAACTCCTCCATCTGTGCGTCTTTTCTCACCCCTAAAGTCACGAACAAAGGCGGTAAAACCACCATCTTCTGTTCTGTAAAACACACTTTTTCTCTCAATAACTCATTAATTCTCGCGCACACGGTTTCCGATAACCCGGAGTCCTCCTTATGTCCGAGAACGCACTTGGCGGTTAACTGATTCGACGAGGAAGAAAAAACACCGTCGGCGACGGATTCCCCGACGGTAAACATGCTACCGAACGTTTTTAATTGCGTGATGACGAGCAAGATTCGGTCGCTGAAGAGCGTGCACACGAACGTGGTCGGGTGGGAGTTAATGGTTATCGTGGATAAGGAGGACTTTAGCTCAGACGACGACGACATGTTTGTATTGTGGCGTTTCGTTCGCGTTGAAAAATGACTAAAGAGCTTACTACTGCAGCACACGTTATTCGATGATAACATCAAATAATAAGATGATAATACAAAGCACCAAACGCAAAGGCAATGAACGACGCGGACAGAACGTTCACACCAGAGTTGCTTAAAATTTCCAAACCGGAAATTTTCGTCACCGTCGGTCCGGGTTTGCTGACAACTTTTTTACGCTCGCGGCAATAGCCGCTGTATTGAACCGTCGCGCCGAGGACGGAGTCGACGAAGGAACCGAAGAAACCGCCAAAAGCACCGATGATTAATGCGTAAAGGATTTCAGTTCTTACGCCGGAAGTGATGTACGCGCCTAAAGCCCAGCCCGAGGCAGCGACGAGACCGCCGAAAATACTGGCAACGACGCCGAGTAAGGATACGCCTCCGTTGGTCCCCGGTTCGACTTCTTTGCGACAGAAGGTGGTTATCAATCTCGGTTTCGATTTAGAGAGGACGCCCAACTCCGAGGCGAACGTATCGCCGCCACAACACGAGAAGTAGCTCAAAAAGGCTACCGCTAACGTCGACGCTACTTTTGTTGTCGCGTTATTCATGCTACTATTGCTACCACCGATACTGAAAATGATCGCCTCCGCAAACGCTCCCGCGCCGGTCGTGTTCGCGATGAAACTCAAACCGCCTAAAGAATATAAACTCGCCGCGGCCAACATCGTCGGCACTAACCCGTTCGCCATCACTTGCACGAAATCTCTTAACCCTCCACCTTCTTTAAAGTGCTCGTCGACCTGTTTTTTCACCTCGCTTTGTACCTTCGTCACCGCTGACCCGCTGAAAAAGAAAAACGCCAACGTCAAACCATATCGCACGCCGGAAAAGATAGTCAAAACGCCGACCAAGGACGCCGAGACCGCCCCGGACAAATCCAAAGATTTCTTTTTATACCCGATCAAGGCCAACAGAAAACCTAGTGTAACGCTCCCAGACGCTCTTTTCAACAAAGTTAAAGAAGATGTAGATGGATCGTGCGCGTAACGCATGGACCATCCGCAGACTAAAAGGACACAAAGGAGCTTCAAAACGCTCTTCAAACGAACGGAATTTGTAGCTAAAACCAATTTCTTCTCCGGCGCGGACGGGCCATCGAGAGGGAACGAAAATATAGTCTCGTCTTCTCCATTCGCGCGAGTTGTCCGGAGCCTCGCTCGTCTTTGTCGTCGTCCTTCTGAAATCATCATCTTTTCGTCGTCCTTTCGGCGTAAAGTGTTTCTCTCCTCTCTTTTGAGACGATGATGATTTTGCGACGAACTCTTCGCCATCATCGAAGGATGATGATTACTGCGCAATCGTCGACGATTGGATAACGATAACGATAGTATCGTTTCTGTTGTTGTTAATGATGATGATGTTGATGTCGTTGCGAACATGTTGACGTAATAAAGAGAGTAATACTATTCGCAATTTATGAAGCAAACAACTTTGGATAACGAACGGATTTTCATCACTGGATGTGGCGAGAGGCGAAATATACGACTACAGAAGAAAGAGCACAAACACGTCGCACATACAGTAAGTATTACAAAACGACGGTCTGCACTTGCATTTTATCTCTCTCGGCTAGATATTGATAACACTCCCCCGCGCAAAATATTCGATTGACTTCTCTCTCTCTTTCTTCGTCAAACATGTTAGATGTCTTTGGTCTCGTCGCGTAGCGCAAACACTCGCGATTCTTCCAAACATCACTTCTTCCTCCTCCATTCTCTCTTTTTAAATCTTCCTTTTTTATTACTACTTTATATATATATTGCTTCTGTTTTATGTATACCAATCAATAATAATAAAGAAAATTTAGAGCACCGGAGTACGGTCGACGGCGTTCAAGGTGACAAAGTTGTAGCCAAACGGATCGGCGACGTGCTTACCCCAGTTCGCCGCTGGCCCTTCGCCAGTCGTCGCACCTTGGACGAAGACACCCAACATGGCGATCATCGCCAATCGGCCGTTCTTAATCTCCTTAACCTTCAAGATTTCCAAATCTTGCGGGGTGGCCGCGACGTTGTAAAAGTCCAACGGTCCGCCCGGGTTGATCGGGTCCAACTTGGCAAAGTCCTTGCCGGTGAACGAGCCCTTGAACGGGACAAATCCAGACGGCGCAGAGGCCGGGTCGGATCGGAACTTTTCCGCGCCGCCCATCAAGACAATCAACGGAGCGACGGCGATGCCCAACCACAATTCGGCCGGGCCGAATCTGCCAGTGGAACCTTCCAAAAACACCTTACCGGTTTCTCTCCAGTCGCCGCCGGCGACGTTGAGCGCTTCCGGAATGACGATACCCGGAACGGCCAACATAGCCCATCTGGCGTGGATGACTTCCGCGACGCGATATTGCTTGATGGCACCGTCCGCGCCCAAACCGAGCGGGTCAAACCCGTAATCACCGGCCAACTTACCGTCGAGGTAGGACGGGATGTCCGCCGTCGTCAAGAGACCAGACGGGAGGTACAACTTACGTTGCGGGCCTGAAAAGTTTTGTTGGGTAGTAAAAAAGAAGAAGAAGAAAAGTAAAATTGTCCGTCGGTCAGTACATTGATGTTTAAAACGCACAGCAGAAACGCCGCCGCCCTCAAAGCTTCTTCTTTTCCGTCGTTTTCGCGCGTTCTTCTTCTTAAGAGGATTGAAAATTTTTCTCCTCTTTTTTTCGTGGGGTGAAAAACAAGACCCAAAGCGATACCAAAATCCAACCAAAAAAAAAAGATCGAGTTTCGGCCACAAGGCGCGACTTGTTTCCTTTTCTATCTCTTTCTCTTTTCCACCACAGGTGTGTAAAGAGGACTTCGGGAAAGACGTATTATTAGTACTACGAGTTTTAATACTTACCGTACCACTTGGACAAGTCCGCGGTTTTCACCGTCGACTTGACCGGAGCGGCCTTCTTGACCGTCTTCTTCACCGTCACCCGGGCTTTCTTCGCCGGAGTTGGCTTCTTCGCCGGGACCGCCTTCTTCGCCGGGGCCTGTTTGAAAAAAAAAGATTGATGATGCGAGAGAGCGGGTGAGTGAATGAATAAAAATTTACTCTCGTAAAACAAAAGAAAAAAAAGCAATCATCAATCAACGCACGGTTTTCTTGACCGTCTTGGCCGGAGCCGGAGCGGATTTCTTAAAGAGTGCGTTGACAGTGACAGCCATTGTTGTGTGTTTGTGTGTTTTTGTTGTGGATGAAAAACGTGTGCGTTATATGAGGATCGTGTAAAATTCAATGGATGAGATGATGAGAGAGGAAGAAGATACGACGCGAGGAAAGAGAGATTTTCTTCTTCAATTTTTTTCTTTCTTTTTGGGTGGTCTGTCTTTTTTTTTACTCAGTGCGTAAGGGCGTACTCGCTCGAGTAAGGACGAAGCACTGACGTGAGTCCAAAAAGGGTACTCAAAAAAAGAAAAAGTAACCCCTTTTGACTACTGAGGGTGGAGGAGAGAAAGGACGTCTCTCCACCAAAAAAAAAACGGAGGATGATGCTGTGAGAAGAGAGGAGTGGTGTTGTTCGTAGTCAGTCGGTAGTAGTATTTAAAAAAAAATGTCGTCGTGTGTGGTGGCTATAATTAATTAATCCAAGACGGCTAACACGTCGGACTCGTGCAAGACGACGTACTTCTTCCCCTCCCCGTCTTGCATCTGATCCCCGGCGTATTTGAAATACACAACCTCCTGGCCGACTTTCACGTTCATCGGCTTGAGCGCTTTCTTCTCCTCGTCCCAGGCGCCCGGGCCGACTTTGGAAACCGTGCCTTGCACCGGCTTTTCTTGACTTCCGCTGGTTAACAAAATTCCACCTTTAGTTTGCATTTCCGCGTCTTTCAACGTCAAAATCAAGCGGTCTCCTAAGGGTTCCAAGTTTGGAATGTCGTCTACGCTCGCGTTGGATCTCGGAAACGTGCCTATCAAGTCGAGTTCGCGAAGCATGGTAAATTCCTCGTTGTTGAGAATCATATCGTCCGCGCCGATGCCGAATTTGTTATACAAGACGGTTTGGCCCGGTTTGACGCCGTGGACGTCGTCGCCGATCGCTTCCACGTCACCTGAAAGAAGAAGCAAAAGAGAGAGAAAAAAAAATGTCAGCGCTTAGTATTCTCAATGGAAGCAACCTTCTTCTTCTTCTTCTTCGAGATAAGGAGAAGACAAACAAAATTTCCATCTTACGAGGACGAAGACAACGCACCACTCGTTGGTTTCTGTTGGCTCCCTTCGGTCAACAAAACGCCCCCTTTCGTTTCTCTTTCCGTCTCCGCGATTTTAATCAAAACTCGTCCTCCCATTGGTTGTACTTTCGTGTATTTCTTCGGCACTTCGAACGGCTTCCCGGCCATCGCAATACAGGTTTTCCCTCTCAGGGGGCTTCTTTTAGATGATTTTACTACGTTTGATTTGGACAACAACGACGAGGACGACGAAAACGCCGCGGTGGTGGCTGCCATTTTGACTTTTATGAAGAGATTTTAGAAAAGAACGCCGACGATGAGTGTAACGAGAGCGCACGTAAAGCGTTCTGATGAATGAGTGGCAAAAAGTAGAGATGAATGCGGCGCTTTGTGAGAAAAAGATGAGATGACGACGGCGGTGTTTTTTGGGTTTTTTCAAGCAGATGCAGCAGAAAGAGAACACGAAAGAAGAAAGAGGGAGACAAAACAAAAACAAAAAGACAACAACAACACCAAAAAAAAAAGAAAACAAACAGACAGAAATATCTCTACGAGTATTATATTTGTCTACACACACATCATAAGTATAAAAGATGTTCGCGTCGAAAAAATCCTACCGCGAGAAGAAAGAAGAGCTGGCTCGCGTGCGCGTGCAACTGCACGCCTTAGCCTTGGAGAATAAGAAGTTAGAACAACTGATTCAAGACTCTGAAAATGCGTCTCTGATTTCAACGCACGATTACGGGCTCGAATCTCCCGAAGATTTACACTCCGCGTTATCTGGGATGAAGAAAATGCTCGACGTGGCGGAGGAGAAAGCGCAGAGAGAAGAAGTTTTGAGGCAAGAAGCCGAGGAACAGTTTCAAGCGAAGAAGCACGAGTATTTGCAATCCGCGGTGAGTGGAATGCAAACGATGTTGACGGAGACGGAAGTGCAGTTGCACGAGACGCAGAAAAAGTTGGAGGAGTTGGAAACGAAAAGGCAAGAAGCGGAGACGATGTTCGCGAAAGAGATCAAAGAGTACGAGACGAGAATCGCGTATTTGGAGAGCTTTGTGAAACCGTGCGAGTTGAAGATTGAGGTGAAGTTAACGGAGGAGGAGAGGGATATATTGCACGAAGTGAACGGTCCGCGAGACGGGAAGGTGTTGAAACCGGCGAAGAGCAGAGGGTGCGGTTTCTTTTAAAAAGAGAAAGACGTCGATCGATCGAGGGGTTTGTATTTATAATATTTCTTAGTAGTTTCGTTATGTAACAGTTTTGTCTTTTACACGGTTGTATTTTATAACGATGATTGGTCCAGTAGTTATCGTCAATCAATTACGTTGAACTTATTTTCTACTCTCTCAATCTCTCTCTCGGTCTTCTCAATCTCTTATATATCTTCGTATTATTATTAATATAGTAAAGTAATTTCAGGGATGTTAGTAGTAATTTACAGAATGACATTTTCGTAGCCTTTCTCGGCCACGAGATTGTCTAAATACCGCAACAAGTCGTTGCGTCTGGATAAAAGTCGGCGGCATTCGGAAGTGGTCAAAATACCGTCAAACTCTTTCGCAATCGCTCGAGCGTCCAGTAATCGCAGCCGGAAGTACGTCTTCGCGGAAACGCATAACGTTGGTCCGGTTTGGAACGCGTTTTCGTGCGTCATGTCGACCCAGGCGCCGTCTCTAAACGCCGCCGCGTGGTCAATCAAAATTGGATAATGATTCGATCGCGTGTCTTCTACGTTGTTGTGATTGTTCTTATGTTGTCGATCGCCGTTGTCGTCGCTGATTTCGTTTTTAAACACTTCTGGAATTGGATTCGCATCTACCCAGTGTTCGGCAAAGAGAAAATGACCGTGGTGTCGATCGGAGTTTCCGAGTAACACGTCCATGACTCTCGTGTCCGACAAGACTTGCTTCTGCGAAGTCTTCCAGTGTTCCGGATGGACCTCTTTCAACGTTTGTGATTCTTGCGCCCAATAGATAAACGCCCCTTCGTCAAACTCTTTGTAATCGCATTGGATTGGATTGCTCCCCATTTGGGTATCTTTCTTCGAACACGCCGGTCCTTTTCGATTCATTCTGTACGCCGTCGGCGGGACGTAATCCATTCCTAAAACGCGATTGAGTTTATACGCGACGAGTTCCATCAAGACTTGGTGCCACCCGTCGCCATCGCCGACAATTTTCGGTTTAAACATGCAATCAATCTCTCTCCCGGTATCTCGGCATCGCAAGCGCAATTTATATGTCGGATGTCCAAAAGAATTCAATTTCGCGAGCGAGACGCAGTTGACGATGTCGCCGTGCTGCAAAATGTTGGTAATGCCCGCGTGGATGTTTTCTCTTTCTCTGGCAAACTCGCTCGCCTCTCTGGTCGTTTCGTCCACGGCTTCGTTTCTGCACTTATCCGAGAACTGCTTGGCTTCTTCCTCCAACGCTTTCGCGCCGATGGCAATCAAGCCTCTCTTTGAAACCGATTCGTAAATGGAAGGATCGGAATCCACAGCTTGAAACGCCTTCGTTTTAATCCATAACTCAAACGAACCGTCGTCGTTCTCTTTAACTAACCTTTTCGAACACGAGATAACCCCGGGGTGTTCCACGAAACACTGCGGCGTCGCATCCGGAATGGTTGAATCGCCGAAAAACGATTGTTCGGAGACGTACCCTTGTTCGCTACCCGCGCTCGAGCGTTGTTGTTGTTGTTGTTCACCCGTCGTCACCGCCGAAGGCGATTCCAACGCCGCGTGTTCCAAGTTTCGTCGATGCGCTTCCAAAATTTCGTCGTGATTGGCTTTACCTTCGCTCCCGAGCGTGATCTTTAACAAGTCGTCGTCGTCTACGTCGTCGTCCTGGAAAAAAAGACTTTGCGCGCCTTTCATGTCCTCGTTCGTTTCTTCCTCTTCCTCTTCCAAAACGTGATTGTAAATGTCATCGCACTCGGGACCATCCATCAAATCGGACGTTCGAAAGCACGAAATCTTCACCTCGTCCCCTGGTTCCAATTTTCGAAACTGTTCCATCGCTGGACTCTTATCGTGCACGATGACGTTCCCGGTCACTTCCGTCGGGGCCTCTTCGACAAACTTCTCGCTCAAAATAACTTTAAACCTCCCAAACACTTTAAACGTCTGTCCAACCTCTCGATCAAAATCCGATGGAAACTGAAACGTCACTCGACACTGCCCTTCCATTTTCATGATCATCTGTACCGTCGCGAATTCCCGGCTTTGTATACCTCCGCGAACGCGCTGATTCGCTTTTTCGTCATTCATTTCCACCAACTGTTGCTCTAGATTTGAGGTTTCACTTTTTGGCACTTTTTGCCCTCTTTTTTTTCCTCCTCTTCCTGTTGAGGACGATCGCATCTGTAAAACCCCCTGGGAATGCTTTTGCGTGGGGATGACTGTTGTTGCTTCTTTGTTATTATTATTATTATTATTATTATTCTCTTCGCTGCTGGTGGTGAACGACGGATCCGCGATTGCTTTGTTCTTGACCGACATCTTTGGTGATTTTTTTCCTCCTAATACTCTGTCTCCTCCTGATAGTTTATAAGATGTGAGAGAAATACAGTTTGAGCGAGATTTAGGAGAGAAAAGAAAGGATCCGATGATTTGGAAAAATTGTCAGTTACAAAAAATAAAAAGCGCACCTCCTCCTCCACCTCTGATGTTCTTCTTTAACTTCTTCGACAGAGACAGAGAAGAAGAGGAACAGAGAAAAGATGCGTGTCGCCGTCCAGCGAGGAGCAGTGTTTGCTCCATCTTCTCGGGAGAAGAGACAGATGGGCGTTTGTGTGTGTGTAAATGTTCTGTGCGGAATTGTAAGGAAGGAATCGTTTGTCTGAAAAACCTCTCGTTTTTTCCCCTCGAAGAGAAAGATATTTTTATCGAAATAATCAAGAGAAGGGAGAGAAAGGGAGGGAAATTTGAGTAGGGTATAACACCCTAAATTTTTTTCTCGTCTCCTTTTTTCAAATTTTTTTTCTCCAAACGAGCTTCAAAACAGAGAGCAGAAAACTTTTGTCTCGTTAGTAGGAAGCGCAAAAGCAGCAGTTTAATAAGCAGAGTTAGAGAGAGAGAGAGAGAAACAAAATGACGGAGAATAAATTGGAATACCTTGCGATCGATTTAATCACGAACGGGCCGAAAGTTCCCGGCGCGTGCGTCGTGGATGCCACCGGTGTCACGTGGACTGCGACGACATCATCATCACATTCGAAAAAAGAAAACGGAGAAAAAGAAGATCAATCTCGCGCTGCTGCGAGTAAAAAGATAGTCGCACCGGCGACGGATATCAAAGAGATCAACTACTCGCAAGTCCCCGGTGGCGTTCAGGTTTTGTTGCGAGTAAAACCGGACAAAGGTTCCGCGAAAACGATCGTTTTGCAAGGTTTCCGAGGCGCTGACGTGAAGCCTTTGAAAGAGTTCGTCGCCGCGCAGTTTGAAAATGTTCGCGTGCGACAACGAGAGTGTCAACCGAACGGACGAAACTGGGGGGACATCGTCGTCTCTAATAGCAATTTTAAATTCGAGGTGAACGAGAAGTGTTCGTTCGAGGTGAACGCGAACGCGATAGCCGGGGTGAACCCAATCGGGAAGAACGATTTGATCGTCGAGATGCAACAAGGAAAGGAGAACGAGAAACAGAGTAAAGACGCTTTAGTCGAGATGGCGTTTTATGTCCCGTTAACCGCGGAGACTTGGGCAGGGGAGGACGTGGATGATGCGGATGATATGGCAGTGCAACGATTGGCGACGGCGATTGATGCGATTGCGGCGACTGGACCGGCGTTGGGCGAGCCGGTGTGCGCGTTCGAGGACGCCAACTTGGTCGTGCCGAGAGGAAAGGTTACGTTTGCGTTGCATCCGAACTTTGTTCGAGTGACTGGTTCTGCCGCAGATTTTAAGATTAATTACACGTCCGTGGTGAGAGTGTACGCGTTGCCGAAACCGAACGCGCATCAGACGCACGTGGTGGTAGCTTTGGATCCACCGATTAGGAAAGGACAAACGTTTTATTCGTTCATCGTGACGGTGTTCAACGACGACGATATCATCACCGTCGCGCCGAGGAAACCGAATAAAGAGACGGACGATATCGAAATTACCGGGGAAATGGAGGAGAGGTTCAAGGCCGTGGAGGAGGAGTACACCGGTGCGGCTGGTGAGGTTTTTGCGAGAGTTTTGAAAGCGGTGGCGGGCGTGAAATTGACGAGACAAGGGACGTTCGTCTCCCCAGCCGGCGGTGCCGCCATTCGCGTCTCGCACAAAGCCGACGTCGGTTTGTTGTACTTACTCGAGAGAGGCTTCTTTTATTTGCCGAAACCGCCGATTTTGGTTCGATACGAGGACGTTTCCGAGTGTGAATTTGAACGCCACGGCGGCGGCGCCGGCGCGAGTAAGACGTTCGATTTGACGTTGACGACGAAGAAAGGTTTGAGTTACCAATTCCACGGCATCTCCCGAACAGAGTTTCAAAATTTGGTCAACTTTTTAACCGCGAAGGGCTTACCCATGGGTGAAGTCGACGCCAACGCCTTGGCGGATCGCTTGATTGACGAGGACGACATGGCCGGCATCGACGACGCGGGTCCCGATCTCGAAAGAGGTTCCGACGAAGACGAAGATTCCGAGGAAGACGAAGACTTCAAAGGTGCCTCGGACTCGGACGGGGGCGAACCGACCGATTCATCCTCCTCAGAAAGCGACTCGGATTCAGACTCGGACGGAGGCGGCGGCAAAAAGAAGAAACCGGCGAAGAAGAAAGCGAAAACAAACTCGGGCTCTCCCCACGCCAAGAAGAAGAAAGAAAAAGACCCCAACGCGCCGAAACGACCGTTGTCGACGTACATGATCTTCTCCGCGGAAATGCGCGCGAAAGTGAAAGAGGAAAACCCGGACTTTTCCATCACGGACGTCGCCAAAGAACTCGGCGTTCGATGGAAATCCGTCACCGGCGACGAAAAGGTGAAATACGAAGAGCTCGCCAAGAAGGACAAAGAGCGCTACGAACGAGAGATGGAAGAGTATAAGAAAACGAAGAAAGAAAAAGGAGACGAGGAGATGGCCGACGTGGCGGGAGAGGAGGAGGAAGATTAGAAGGTGGTCGATGTTCGTGTTATCGTTTAGTAGCTCTAAGATTTGTCAATACGTGATTTATAACGATAAAAAACGTTGCGTTAGAACGACACCACCACCACTCGTTCAATTTTTTACTTTTTATTAGGGGGAAATTGGGGCAAAATTGAATCAGAAATTCCTCTCTCTTGGACACGCTTTGCATTATAATAAAAGTGATAACACACACAACAGTACGTAAAAGAGACGAAATTATGATCGCGACGATGACGATCGGCACGAATTTTTCGACGATTTCGTCTTCGTCTTCGTCTTCTCCTCCTCCTTCTCGTGAAAAGGTGGTGAAAAGGTGTGGTGCTTCGAACGACACCTTTTCTCGAGGATCGTTCGTAAAGAAGAAAGGAGACCAAAGAAGAAGAATTCTGTTGAGGCCAAAGGCTGCCTCGGTGGCGCCGATGGAAGACGCCGCGCCGCCGCCACCGCCAGGGAATAAACCACCAACCGATGATAACTGGGGGAACGGGGGAGGTGGTGGAGGTGATGATGGTGATGGCGGGAGCAACGGAAGCGACGATAACTTCTCTGGTTCTTTGTTCGTGCCGTTTGCCTCGCTGGGCGTGGCGGCTATCGTGGCCTCGTTTCTCGCGAAGTTCGTTCGAATCGAAAGCGAGAAGAAGGTGAAAGAGGAGAACGAACGGATGCGACGGAACGCGAATTTACCGACGAGTGCGATGAAGCCACCGGATGGAAAGAACGTCGTGTACGTCGGGCAGAAGCAAGACGAGGAAAGAAGGCGAGTGACGGAGAACGTGGAGAGAAAAGAGAGGGAGGAAGAATCGAAGAGGAAGAAAGCGGCGATGGATGCGGCGACGACGACGACGACGACGACGACGAAAAGTAGCGTCGGTACAGAGACGACCAATAATAATAACAGTAGTAAAGCGAGTAGCAATAGCAATAGCACGAAAGCGCCAAAGCAGTCGGCGGAAGAATTGATGGCCGAAGCGATGCGACACTACGTAGATTTGGAAACCGAGAAGAAGGAAAAGGACGAGATCGAAGCGAGGGAACGACAAGCGTTGGAGGAACTGCAACAGATTGAAGAGATTCAACAGCGCGCGGAGAAGCAGCAACAACAACAAATACATCAATCGCGAAAGCCTGCACCTCCATCATCTGTACAACAACAACAACGTCAACAACAAGAAGAGACGTTTGATATTCCAGCTCCGATGCGAGGCAAATCGCACGAGAGCAACAGCATAAACACAAGAAGTCCGCGCTTGATGCGCGCGTTATCGCTGGCGGCGGACGCACGCGCGGCGGCGGACCAAGCTACAGAGGCTGCAGAAGCTGCGGCGTACGCTGCCGCGGAACTCCAAGCGACGCTCGTAGATCGAGACGGTCCTCCGTTGAACCGTGAAAAATTCCGAAAGGAATTTCGACAGCGATTGGCGGCCCAATACGACGACGACGACGAGCAGCATCAACAACAACAGCGTTACAGAAGCGGACGATATAGCGGTAGCAGTGGTAATAGCGCAAACGGGGGGTACGGTGGTCCATCGTCTTCTGTTGGCGCGCCGAGTGGAAGAAGATCCATGCACCACCAACATCGACAACGACAGCAACAAGAACAAAGACGAAACCAAACCAAATCGCAAAAACTCCTGGAATCCACGGAAATGTGGTTGAGAGATACCGTCATTCCAACTGCGAAAATTGCAACCGTGAAGACGGTCGAATTCGCTCGAGAAAACTACCCGCACGTGAAAGAAGCGACGTTGAAAACCGTCTCTGCGGCTAAACAAGAAGCTGACAAAGTGCGCTCGACTGAAAAGTTTAAAAAGGCTGAGTCCTTCCTCAAAGAGAAAACGAAAGGCATCACGCGAGAGGTTGAAAGAATCGCCAAGAAAACCATGGAAGAGCCGACGGTGATCGTAGACGAGTTACAGAAAGGCGCGAAAGACATGGCGCGAGAGAGCGTACATCTGTGGGACAAGCACGTCGCGCCGATTGTCGTCAATCCAGAGTTGGTGGCAGACGACGAAAAAAACAAGAAGAATAAGAACAAGAAGAACAAGAAGGATAACAGAAAGCATTGATATCATTGCAGATTGCTCTGTGTGTATATATATAAGAAATGTATCTTGAACGCGTTGTTGCTTTTCAATTCTTCACTTTTATTTATTATCTACGTGCTTTGGAGGTGTGCTGAGTGTGCGCACGCGCGGAGACACGCATGCTGCGATCAACATCGGCAGTATCATCACTTTTCGCGCATTGCATGCCCTGTTCTTCTGGTCATCCGCTCTTTGGTGTCGTCCCTTCGTCGTCGTCTTCATCGTTTACGAGAAGGGAAACGCTTCATCATCATCATCATCATCAAAAACAACGAAGAAGAAGAAGAACATCGACGGGCGCAACGACGACAACAAACGCCACCTCCGCTGGACAAAGCCCGCGAGAAGGGCGGGTGTATTCCTCTTCCCCTTCCTCTTCCTTCTCCTCCTCTTCAAAACTATCTCTGATCGTTTGGGACGTCGATGGTACTCTGGCAAACACCACAACCTTAGCTTTCGAAGCGACGAACACGGTGCTCAAAAAGCACGAGTTGCCCGAGATATCGCTCGAACAGTACGAACGTGGGAGCAAGTACACGACCCCGAAGAGGTTTTCCTATCACGCGTGTGGCGATAGCGAGGGCGAAAGAGAGTTAGGGGAGAAGTTAGGCGCGAGTTTTGATGAATATTACGTAGGATTAGTGACGACGGAGACGGCTGGATTGTTTACCGGTATTCGGACAATCGTCGAGAGAACGAAGAAGACGGGCGGGGTGAGACACGCGGCGTTATCGAATGCGTGCGGAGAGTACGCGAGGAGGGTCGTCACGGTGAACGAATTAGATTCTATTTTCGAAGTGAGTTTAGGCGCCGACGATGTTTCGAAAGCGAAACCAGAACCGGAAGGCATTCGAGAGCTTTGCGAGAAACTGAACGTAGACGTATCCACCGCGGTTTACGTTGGAGACGCGCCGAGCGATGGGAAAGCCGCGAAAGCGGCTGGGTGCATGTTCTCAATAGGTGTAAATTGGGGATCTCACGATTTAAGCGATGCGTCGAACAAAGAACATTTCGATATCGTTTGCGAGACGAGGGAGGAGTTGGAACAGTTCTTTACGATGTGCGGGGCTCTCGTTGAACTCTAAAAGATACATCTGATGATGTGTGTATTATTAATCTGTATGTATTTGAACCTAGTACTGCTGCTTGCGCGCGTCTCTACAATATGGTGAACTCTATGAGATATCTACTTTAAAAAATCTACTACGCTTTCTTATAGGACACGTCTTCCACGCCTACCCGATGATTCGCCACTCTCGCCGCCACGAACAAATAATCCGACAACCTGTTCAAGTACATCCCGACCGATTTCTCCACGTCCCCACTTTCCACCATCGGTTGTACTTTCCTCTCGCACCTTCGGCATATCGCCCTCGCTTGGTGTAAAAAAGCCGCGAATTTCGTACCTCCTGGACATAAAAAGTTCGTCAACGCCGGTAACTCTTCCTCGTACGCGTCTATCCAAGATTCGATCGCGTCGACGTGCGATTCGTCAAACCGACATCTCATCTTCATGCCATCTTTCGTCTTCTCGCTCGTCATCGGCGTCGCGATTGCCGAACCGACGTCTAACAATCGACTCTGAATAATCTCCAAATGTGGTAAGACATCCTCGTCGAAACAGTTAATGTCTG
>ENA-UOXV01001200-UOXV01001200.1-marine-metagenome-genome-assembly--contig:-NODE-1200-length-36799-cov-6.048280_pt1 | contig 36799 bp, 51 predicted proteins | sample MGYA00238165_ERZ766961 | MGnify/ENA primary metagenome ERZ766961 (study PRJEB28924, sample SAMN03173240) | marine metagenome | biome: Marine; feature: Water; material: Subsurface seawater | place: North... | reverse complement strand
ACGCGCTTCCACGCGGATCTAGGTCGTCTCACAGTACAAGCACACGCTTGTGGTCGCCCAGCCTCTTGGCTGTCTCTGAGAGAGTGTGTGTATTGAATAACCTCGTACAGGTTCAAAGAACAATGCTGCAAAAGCATGACTTTCTTTATTTTGTTAGTCCACCTTTTTGACGCCAAGAAAGCATGGCGATCGTGTGACAGGCCTCGACACGAACGGCGTATGTGGCAAGCCGCTCTTTTAAAAAGTGAGATCCTATGGCGATCGTGGACGGGTACACGCTGCTACACCTTGCTGCAATGGATGGTCACTGGAAGGCGGCAGAGGCGCTGCACCAGGCCGGCATGCAGCGCGGCCGGCGGACTTCTGCGCACCAAGAATTTTTTATGCTGAAATCAGTTGATTGCTGCAGGGAGTTGAGGGAGTTGCTGTCGCCTCGGACGGAAATTGACATGGCGGAGGATGGAGGTGCCAATGTCATTGTAGAGGAGGATATATCCGCAGACGGAGGTAATGCGCCGGAGACGGCCGCGGCAGAGGTGTTGGCGGATGATGAGGGAGTATGCGAGGAACCAGCATGTGGCGACGGGGCGGCAGGCTGCGAGCATACACCACATGCTGCACAGGAAGAAGTGGAGGAACGAAACGCTGATGTGATCGATCAGGACGACCACAGCATTACATCCAGCGAGCTGGGGGACACAATAGAGGGTATTTCTGGCGCAGGGGAGGCGGAGACGATGGATATGTCAGTTGGCAACGGCCATCTCCAGCTGACGAGCGCTGCGACAGAAGGAGATGCAGCCAACGATGAAAGCATCGATTTGGCTGCTGATTTGGACAGCCAATCTCCTGGCCACGTACGCTTTTTTGAGGACGATGCGCCGATGACAGTTCAGCCTTCGCCGAGTGCGATAGAGACGTTCGAGGCTTCAAGGATTAGTACCCCGGGAACACGCGGCTCTGCGCACTCACCTTCCGCGACACTACGCAGCGATGAACTCGACATGGAACTCGAGTCGCACAGGGGGCGTAGCACAAGCCAGCGCCCCATGACCTCGGATCTGCAGCAGCGCCCGCTCGGCTCATCGCTCTCGCGGCGGTTTCCGGAGACTGGCCCGATGCAAACGCTTTTGCTGCGCCAGGAGCTGATGCGGCGGCGCGCCGACGAGGCACGCCAGGCCCAGAAGGTCGAGCGTGAGAGGCACCGCGAACATCAAGCCCGCCAGGCTGCGGAAGCAGAGCAGCAGCGCGGAGTGGGAGGAAGTGGCGCGCGAGCCGGAGCGGACGGCGCAGGGCAGGACTCTAGCCACCATTTCGGAAACGCGCTTGCGGGGCGCCTCCCGATCAAGGAGAAGTCGCGCTCCCTCGCCTTCATGTGCAACTTCCAGGTGCGTGGGGGCTTCATGTGACCATAACGCCTGTGGTAAACACGCGGCGAGGCGCGCCGCGCGAGCGCGGCCCTGCCTCTGGCGCCCAGCCACTCACCTGCCAGAACGCCTGCCCGTCCGCGTACCCTCTACTCAACATTCCCCCCCCTCATTTTCGCACTGCAGTGGGCCGCAGGGGCAGCGGCGCGCTTTATACTGAATGCCCCCCTCTGCGCACTTGGCCTTTTGTTTGTGCGCCCCCCTCTGCTTAGTTGGCCTTCTTGTCGAAGCCAGAGATGGCCTTGAGCTCTGCGATTCCCTTCTCACCCGGAAAGAGCTCTCCGTTGATCTCCCACGTGGGGAATCCCGGCACCTTGCGCTCCTTGCAGAAGTCGCGCTTGTTGTACGCGCCCTTCTTGTCACACTCCACGTACGTCACGTACTTGTCCACCACCTCGCGCCCGAGCGCCTGCTTCTGCCCGTAGCAGTGCGAGCACCAGTAGGAGCCATACATGGTCGCCCCGATCGCCTGGAGGTGCTTGCCGAGCTCCTCCGCTTCCGCCGAGGACGTCTTGGTCACGACCGGCGGGAGGTAGTACTCCTCGACTTTGTTACTCTTTTCCGACAGCAGCTTCACGGGGCGCGTGAGCGCCTCCTGCCCCTTCTGCTCGCGCTCGAGCGCGCGCCGGAGCTCCTCGGTCTTCCACGCCTCCAGGAGCTGCGCCTCTGTCGGGTTCTCCACGACGGCGTCGCCGATCTTCACCTTGCCCGACTTGCTCACGGCCTCGACGAACTTTTCGTATTCGGCGGTATACGTTGCCGCCTCTGCAGGGGAGACCTGCCCGATGGGCGTGCCTAGGCGCCTGTACTTGACGAGCATCGCCTCCACCTTGGCGCTATCGAGCGGAATCGCCAGGAGCGACGGGTCCGCGATCACCTTCTTCACCGTGTCCAGCGTGAGCGCTTCAGCCGGTGAGCTGAGTACGAGACGCACAGAGTTAGCAGCTGCGCTTGATGGCATGTAGCATGGCTGTGAGCGGTGTTACGTCCAGCGCCTTGCGGCGTCACAAAACCGCCTCGGATCTCCACGCGGATACGGCTCCAACGCCGCACAAGCACGGCAAAAGCAGTAACTGGCGTGGTAGAGGAAGGTTCAAACCTGGTGAGGCCCCAAGCAGCAGCCCCGATAACCCCACCGAGGACCGCACGCCGCTGCACTCCGCCAGCAGCGGCCCCCTTGGACCTGTCCGGCTTAGTATCCTGCATGCGCAATCCATGAAGTGCTGTGGCGTGCATGCACTGTCCAGGGCGGGCCACCGACGCAATCGGCAGTGTGCCTCCAGAAGCGAATGCATGGGCACCCGGAAGCGTGGCCGCAGCCAGAACAAGCGCGACCTCGGATCCCCGCATCTGTTGATTCTCGGCTTTATGATCCTGGCGACCTTTTCCAGTTGACATTTCATGCGGCATGAATTTACATTAACCCGTTGACATAGGCGTTTCAACTTTTGGTGGAGTATCGAGGTTCCCGCGCCAAGTGAGGTCTGGGGACTCGAGGACTCTCTCCACCATCACGCCATACGGAGTGACGGCGGGGCAGGAAAATCGGCTTCCGAGCGCACACTTATCTAGACAAGCGTCATGATCGCGCTGCTGTCTTGACTTTCGTGCAACGTCTGTCCTGTTCCCCGTCTGGAAAAGCACACTTGCGTTTTCGTTCTTCGGAAGCGGCTAGCCAGGGGAACAGGTGCGAGTTAGCGCAAAGTGGGTGCCGAACTGTAAGAGGCGGGTGGCCTTGGGTGACGGGTCTGGAGGACCAGTCGAGATGTCGTCTCCGGCCGACGTTCTCGCAGCCAAGATAAAAAAGGTTAGGTTCTCCGCCTTGCGTATGTGCCAACAAAGGGGCAGGCCCATCTTGAATCTCACCCTGAACCGATGCAGGCTCAAGAGGCGAGGAAAGAGCGATGGAGGATGCAAATGAGCCAGATGATGACGACCTCAGTGCAAATGATTCTGCACGAAAGGAAGGAGACTCTGGACGCACCGGACATGGCCGAGGAGGAATCGGAGCCGGTGGCCCTGGAGCATACTGACAGCGGGCGTTCCTCGCCTGTCGAGCGTGTGGACACTCAGCGCCTGCAGCGGGAGATCGACCGAAGGCGGGCAGATTCGGCGCAAGGGGCCCAGGCGTCGGACCCGATGGGCCTGATGGTGGGATTGGACGAGTTGGTTGCCGAGGGGCACGAGCCGATCTTCATGGACCGTCTGCACGGAGTTGCCGCCGTGCAACGGTTTAGGACAGCGTTTGCAGCCGTCACCCGCTTACTCGAGAGCTCGTCGTCGCCGCTGCGGCTTAGGTTTGACGAGCGCCATTCGCCCCCACTGCGGCCAAGCAGCAGGGGCGCAAAGAGCGGCGATGTGGTATGTGCCTTCTCCCTGCGCGATCCGACCCTGTTTTTTTGTGCCATGATCACGCGCGATTTCCCGATGCTTGATCTTGTGCGGCTGTGCACTCCCTGGCGGGATCGCACTCCCTCGCGAGAGAACTCTCGAGAGCAGCCCTCATGCTGGCTCCGTTGACCGCGCATCCCTTTGCTGACGAAACTCCACCGCCGTGCCCGCACCGCAGTCACCTGTCCGTCCTGGAAGCAATGCTGGACCGATCAGCACCAGCGGTCCGAAGGACGGGCACCCTACAATTACCAGCCCAGCTGCTCAGGGGCGCTCGGCACCTAGCAGCCCCGCAGCCCGGTGGCGCCCGAGCTCCCCGACACAGAGCCCTTCCTACTTTGCGCGCGCGTCGAGCAATTCTTCTCCGCTCATGCCGATCCTTCGCAAGAGCCGAGGGAACCAGCAGGTAGCCTCCCGCGTCCGTGCGCTCCACGCCCAGTCGGTCCTGTGCACCCTGCTCGGCGAAGCACCGCGTTCCTGGCTCTGTCACGAACCTGATTTACTCACCCGGAGCAATTTCGTGTGCCAAACAGGAGATCACCGCGCCTGAATCTGATCCAGCAAGGATGGAGGGCTCACTGCATGAAGACACGCACAGAGCTTGGCTCGATGAGCAGCTCGGAGAATCGCTGCTGCCACGCGGGGCGCTTCCATTGTCGGAACAAGACCCCGCGTGGCCGCAGCAAGTGCAGGAGATGGCTTCTCTCAGGCATTCAGGCGGCTCGCCCCCCGTGCGCCCACGCTCGCCTGCGGCTGCAGCACAGTCCCACCCTACAGACGGAGATGACCGGCTCGGGCCAGCTGCCCAGGAGGAGGCGGCGTCGGCTGCGTCGCCGGGACGCGTGCCGGAGACCACCGGAGAGGATCGCCGAGAGCCGCTCCCAGAGGGCGCTGCGCAGGGGCAGCGGGCAGAGACGGACGCAGAGGACTCTGCTGCCGCCGGAGCTGCCGCCGGGGACGGAGCCAAGAGCGGGGCCGGTCTTGGGCGGCTGGCGCAGGCGGTGGCAACGCTGCGTCGGGTGACTGTTCGCCCGAGGCGTGCGCCGCGCAGGCGAAGCCGGCTCCGTGTGTGTGCGAGAGCCGAGGGTGCGCGTGGGTAGTGACGGGCGGGCGGTGGCAGGCCAAGACGAAGCTGGCGATCGGCGACCTGAGCAGCTGGCGACTGAACCAGGAAGTGTCAGACATGATCGCGGAGGCGTGCCGGGGCATCGAGGCGGCAGAGTCGGAGGCGCAGGGCGGCGTGGAGGCGGGCACGCGGTCGGTCGCCGCAGCCGTCCCGCGGCGCGAGGCCGAGCTGGAGAAGGCCAAGCTCAAGGTGCGGCTGGCCAAGGCGCTGGCTGACAAGGAGAGCGCCGAGGCGGCGCTGCGCGAGGAACGAGCGGGGCACGCGCAGCACCTCTCTGCGCTGGAGGCGCTTGACGAGCAGCCCTCGACCGAGGCGGCCAAGGTGGCGAAGGCCGCGCGCGGCGAGCTCTCGGTCGAGGCGCAGTGGCAGTTCACCATCGCCTCCCTCTCGCGCGCCCTCGCCCTCCGCCCCACGGCGAGCGGGATCGCGGGCGAGAGCCCCCGCCAGCATCCAGAGACAGCCCCCGAGAGCCCCCCGAGGCCCGGCGCGGCAGACGGCTCCACGCCCGAGCGCGGGGCTGTGGACCTGGCGGCCTCCGCGCTGGCGCTGCAGGCGCAGGTGACGGCGCTGACCGCGGAGCTGTCCAAGACCCAGCGGGGCCTGGAGGCGGAGCGGCGCCGCGCGGGAGAGCACGAACGCGCGCTCAAGCAGCTGCGCGAGGAAAAGTCGGCGACGCGGGAGCACGCGCGGATTCTGCGGCTGGAGAAGGAGGGCAAGGAGCTGTCGGAGCAGCTGGCGTTCCGCAACGCGCAGGAGGTGGCGGCGCAGAACAGGATCCGGGCGCTGACGGGCGAGGTCGAGTCGCTCAAGAGGGGCCTGGCCGCGCGCAGCGGCAGGGACAAGGAGTCGGCGGCGGGCCGGGAGGTGCTCCAGGCCCGCGCGTCCCTCGAGGCCGCGCACAAGGACCTCGAGCGGTGCCCCCACCCGCCCGCCGCGCCTGCGTTTGTACCGCTCCCCGAGCTGCCTGCCCCGCGCCCGGGGTGCGCGCCTGACGGCGGGCGGTGCCATGGGCCGCTGGTGGCAGGGCGCACGGGGAGTGCCTGCGGCTGCGGGAGGCTGGGGACCGGCACCTCGCGTCGAGCAAGGCCGCGCAGGCGGACTGCGAGGCGGCCAAGGCTCGGGCGGCGGCGCTGGGGTCGGAGTTGAGGCACCTGCGCGCCGCGAGCAAGGAGCAGGCGGCGGCGCTGCAGGCGGCGCTCGACGCGCAGACCAACAAGACGCTGGAGGTGCAGGAGCGCTGCACGGAGCTGCACCGCCGCCTGAAGCGCCTCCGGCGCGGCGCGGGCGAGACCGAGCGCGAGCGCGCGAACCTCCAGCGCGAGCTGGTCGCGGCCGCGGCGCCCGCCAAGGCGCAGGAGACGCGGGCGCTGTCGCACGAGGTTTTTGTGCTGCGGGAGCAGCACCGCGACGCGCTGCTGCTGCTCGGCAAGTACGAGCACGTGATCCGCGTGCTGGGCGAGCGCGCGGGGCTGCCGACCGGCGCCGCGGGGCTGCCGAGCAACCTGGCGGAGGTAATGCAGGCGCCGGAGGAGGAGGCCGAGGCGAGCGAGCGGCCCGCCGCGGGCGCGGGGACCACGGGGCATGACGCGGAGGGCGCGGGCGCGGGGGCCGGGGTGCTGGAGCCGCCGCCCGGGCGGGTGGTGGACGTGGAGGGGCATCTTCTGTTCCAGGACCCGCCGCTGGGCGCGGCCTTCTCCGCGGATCGCGCGCTCGCGGCCTCCGACGACGACGCCACGGGCTCCTTCTGGCTCCTCCCCGACGCCACGCCCGGCGCCTTCGTCATCGACCTCGGCGCTCCCCGCGTCGTCACAGGCTTCCGCTTCCGCAACACCCGCAACAACGGCTGGCGCAACCGCGGCACGCGGCACTTCACCATTGCGGTCACGTCGCTCTACCCAGAGGTCGACTCGCCCGACTGGGAGGAGGTGCTGCGCGACGCACTCCCAAACGCCTGGGCCTCGGAGCGCGCGGCGGAGGAGCCGCTGCCGGTAGTGACGCGCGACGTCCTCCCCGTGCGCGCGCGCTACGTCCGCTTCTCCGCCCTCTCCTGGTGGGGCCTCGGCGCCGGCCTCAACCACTTGCAGGCCCGCGCCGTCCCTCCCGCCGCCGCTCGCGTGCTGTTCCCTGACTGAGGGGATAGATACAGATTTAGATTTAGATTTATGGGAGTGACCAAGGTGGGCTTACTCGCGAACCAACGGCAGGTGCGGGGCATTGCAGTGGGGGCAGAAGCGGTGGCGGCGGAGCTGCGCTCGCTCAAGCGCGAGCTCGGCGCCGCGACCGCGTCCGCGCAGCACCTGCCGTCAGCGGGCTAGGCAGGCGCCTCCGCCCGCGCCTGCAGACACGCCGGGGGTCCCTCGCAAGTGGCGTAGCGCAGGCGCCACAGAGAGGTGACTCGAGCGCGACGCTGAGCAGCCTGCGGCGTCGGGGGCGTCGGCCCCGCAGTGCCACCTTTACCCAAAAAAGTAAACGCACCTAACCGCTCGCTCCGCCACGCCGCCGCTTCACCGCCCGCCCGCCCGCCCGCCCGCCCGCCCGGTCACTCGCTTGCCGCCGCAGCCGCCACCCAGCCAACCTCCGCGCGGAGTTGCGTCTCGCGTCAGGCCTCGCGTCAGGCCTCCTGGCCCAGCATGAGGGCGAGCTCCTCCCGGCACCGCTGCAGTGAGCGCTTCCGACGCATCTCCTGCAGCACCTCCCGCACCAGCGCCCGCCGCGACAGCCCCAGCAGTCGCGGCTGCGGCCCTTCCGCGCCCCCGCCTCCCGCACCCTCGTCCGCAGCGTCGCCGCGGCCCACGAGGCGGTGCGGGAAGACCATCTCGCACATCTCGCGGAGCCGCACTTCGTCCTCGGTGTCCACGAGCCACCGCGCGTACGCCGCCAGCCGCACCTGCAGCTCCGCGCCATCGCCCAGCGCCAGCGCCGACGCCAGCTGCGTCTCCAGATGCGCCCGCGAGATGTCGTCCACCTGCCCGGGATCCAGCGCAAGCATCCCTGCAATCGCCCGCGGGTGCTCCGGCCGCGCGGCGATCTCGATCGCCCGCTGCAGCTGGCCCGCGCCGCCCACGCCGCCCGTGCCCACGGCCGCGAACTTGGATGGCCGGAAGTGGTCGTCGGCGACGCGGACCATGCACTGCATGCCCGCGTGGAACGTGTAGCAGTGGCCGGACTTGAAGGCCACCACGGGCTGCCCCCCCGGCGTGAGCCACAGGAGCGACACCGCTTCGCCCGCCCGCAGTAGCTGCGCGAGGCTAGTGCGCACCCGTTCGCGCTGCGCCGCTAGGTCCCACACCAGCAGCGTGCCGTCGCACGTCAGCGCCGCGACGCACTGCGACGGCGCCGGCGCCGCTTCGAGGAACGCCACCCGCGCGGGGAGTAGCATCGCCGGGAGCGCGCGCCGCCCGGCCTCCGAGAAAAAGTACAGCGTGCCTTCCGTGCACGCGACGGCCGCCACCCTCCCGTTCCCGGCCAGCGCTTCGACCGTGTCGTAAAGCACGTCCGTCCACGCCGCAGGCGCCCCGTTGTCGCGCCCCTGCGAGATCTGCGTCCACCCGGTCGCGCTGCGCTCCGTCCGCAGCACCAGCGCGCCCTCCTGCCCGTCGACCGCTGGCGCCACCACCTTGGTCACGCTTGTGCGCGGCTGCCCCCCCCCGCGAGGCGGAATGAGATTCACTCCTGCGCCGCCCGCGCCCCCATGCACGTCCGGCCCTTCTCCGCTCCTCGCACGCTTATCCTCCTTGCCTCCCCCTCCGCGCGGGTCCTTGCGCTTGCGAGACTCTAGCGCCGCCTGGTTCGCCTCCTTCACCTTCTCCTTGCTCACCGGCACCACGCTCGACGACGCTGCGACTGCCAGCGCCCCAACCGCCCCACCCGCCGACGCAGCCGCCGCCGGCACCTTGTGATTTGTGAAGGGCTGGGAGCCAGCCATCACGTCGCGTGGTGCCGGCGCCCCCGGAGCGTGAGCGGCCCCGCCTGGCCCCGCCGCCGCCGCCGCCTCGCCTGCCGCATGCGGGGCAGCAGGCCGCGCTGCCGCCTCCGGGGCGGGCGCGGAATCACTCGCGGGCGCCAAGGCAGTGGCCGCGGGCAGAGCAACTGCGGCGAGGTCAGCCTCGTCTCGCTTGCCTGCAAGGACGCGGGGCTCGATCCGGCGCTTGCCGCCCCGCTTTGACTCCACCTGCTGGTTCCGCACCATCTGCGGCGCAGCCCCTGCCCCATTGATGTGTGTGGTGGCACTCGCCGTGATGCTCTCGAAGGAGAGCTGCCCAATGTCTTCGGGCAGGTCTGCGTCCGCGGCGCTCGACAGCACGTCGCCGTACAGTTGCTGCAGGTGCTTGGTGGTCTCCGCCTTGGTTGCGATGCGCCCCACCTCCTTGGGATCGTACAGGATCAGCGCGACCGTCCCGTCGTCGGAGCACAGCGCGAGAGTGTAGCCCTGGTCGGACCACGTGGCGTCCAGGATCTGCCTCTTGAAGAGGTCGCTGATTATCACCAGTGGCTTTTCCGGTTTCAGAGATGACCACACCACCAGCCTGCCCTCCACGCCCCCCACCGCGCACACCGCGTCTAGCTCGTCGTGACGCACGAGCAGTTTCGGGTGGTACGCTGCAACTGTCACGGGCGCCGTGAACCCCTTCATGCTGATCTTATTCTCCCACGGCTCGCCGTCCGCTGCATCGGCCGCGCCAACAGAGCGTTCCAGCAGCGTGGCGCAGGGCTTGTTCTTGATGAACGCGTTTGTCGTGGCTAGTTGCCTGCTTGCCCCCGCGCCGTGAGCACCGTGCCAAGCGGCGCGATGAAACGCGGCTCGAGCTGTTCTGGCGAGAGCGAGAGCGGGTGGGTGCGGGGAGGGTGCGCACTGTCCGTCCGGAGACCAGCAGAGGCGCAGGAACATGGTCTCGTCGGGCGCGGCGTCGAACGGCCCCGTGCTCTTCATCTCCAGCTGTGCGCCAGCGCTGCCTTAGCAAACTAGAGCTGCAGCACCACGGCCCAGGCGCCTAACGCCCGCCCGTGCACGGCTCCTCGCTCCTCGGGGCCCGGATGGGAAAACGCACGGCGCGGGAGGCGAAGGGCGATGGGCCCGGGGCTTGGGGTGCTCCCAGGGCGAGACCTGCCAGTCGCGGAGGCGCCAGAGATTGGCGCTCTTCTCCTCGCCGCCCGTCACCTGCGCTGCCAGATACTTCCCGATCGGATCCCACGCCACCCCCTTAACCATCCCGCTCGCCTGGAGACGCCGCACGGGCGCAAGGGACTCGAGCGTCCACACGAAGATGAGGTTGTCGACGCCCGAGGAGGCAAGCATCGATCCGCTCTGGTTCCACGCTACATGCAGCACGTCCTTCTCGTGCCCCTGGTACTGCTTGTGCACTTCCCATGTCTCGGGATTCGCCTCTTTCTGGCCCAGTGGCACGTAGTCGAACTTGCCGGCGTATCGCAGCACGGCAACAGTGTTGTCGTCCGAGCATGTAGCTAGGTAATTTCCGCATGGCGACCAGCGCACACAATTCACCGCGCCATTGTGGTGCGTCCCAGCCCACATCATTTTGGGCCCTTCGAACTGAGGAGGTGGGCCACTGGTTTTCAGACAGGGAGCAAGCGGGCGCAAATGCCTGGGCTCGACACAGGTGCAGGACGGCGCGGGGGTTTCGGGGGTCGACCTTCTCGTCCAAAATGCACTGCATGTTCCAAATTTTGACCTTGGAATCTGCACGAGGCATCTCTACACGTGAATGGAAACGGCCTGCGCGGCTGCAGAGGGAGAGAACGCCCGTCGCTCGCGCCACAGCCTTGTGCGTCCTAGCGTCCCAGGTGGTCGCAGGCACAGAGCAAGCCGCACGGAGAAGCGTCAGCGCACCGTGGCTAGGGAAAATCCGCAGGGAATTTGCAACGGGTGGCCTCATTAGTCGAATGATGCAGCGAGGTTGGGATCGCACCAGCGCCGCCCGTGGCGAGGCGGTTTTCGTTTGGGCGCACATGTATCGAGTACACGGGAGAGTTTTCATGTGAGACCCAATCCGGCTTGTTGATCTTCATGGCTCAGCCACAGAGCGCCCGGCTCCGTACGAACGTGGCCTGCACAGACGACGCTATCCCGTGCCGAAGGCTCCCGTTCGCCGCAAGATGGCGAACGAATTACGCGCGAATTACAGCGCGAAAAGGACTTTTGGTGAAAATTATCTATGGAAAGTAAACAAATCCCGCGAGAAATAGTGAAGTGGCTCAGTTCGCAAGGATGGGGCGAGGCTCCCGGTGGGATATCGTCACGTGCATGCTGCTGCATGTGGGCCTTTTTATAGTGGCTGGGGAATCGCCGTCCTCTACGACGCCCCGGAACCTGGTGCTGGGGACCCAGAACGGACTGCTCGTGCAGGCAAGATCCCACGCAGCGAGTCTTAGATCGAGCTCCTCTGGGTCGGACAGCAGGACAAAAAGCGCTGCCATTCGGTGCCTGAAGACATATTATGATGGCCTGATGCTGACTGACTTACCGCCACCCACGTGAATCAGGAGATTCGCGTATTTCTAGCTTCGCTGCGTAGCACAGGGTGCCGCGCAGAGGTGGTGATCTTCTCGGCTGAGTCCGGCAGAGAGGACCTCCTCGAGGTTGCGACAACCTTCGATGCCCAGATGTTGCCGTACGACGCGTCGGCACTTTCAGCGTCGCATGGACCCGCCAATCTGCACCGCTTCACCCTCTTTCGGCGGTACCTCGAGGACGCAGGGCTCGACGACCCGCCGTTTTCGCAGGTTCTGCTCTGCGACATCCGCGACGTCTTCTTCCAGCAGGACCCCTTCGCCGCGCTGGCTGTCCAGAGCGGTATCGGTGTCGCCATCGAACCGGTGCACCTGCCCATCGGGCAGTGCGATGTGCACCTCCGCTGGCTCTCAGCAGAGTGCCCAGCCTATGCGCGCGAGGGAATGGGCGCTCTGCTGGCAGACCGGCCGCGTTCCTGCGCAGGGACCACCATTGGGACCAGAGGCGGGATTCACACCTACTGCGCGGTCCTGCTCCAACCTGACCTGTCCAGCAAGGCCGAAGCCTCCTGCGGGTGCTGAGCTGACGGAATTCGGCTGGGCACAGGCCATGGAGGCGGAGGCAGTGCGGACGGTGACGGCGGTCGGGGAAGAACAAGGCCGCGCAGTGCTGGGGCGTGCGACGACGTTTGACGGGTCGGACTACAAGCTGTGGTGCAACGACCAGGCGATGCACAACGTGCTGCTGTGGACAGGGCAGCTCAACGCGAGCATGGCGGTGCGGGAGTACAGGGCCGAGGAGAGCCTGCTCGCGACGGTCGGCACCATGCGCGAGATCAGGATATCAGAGCAAGGCGAGGTGTTGGTGGGATGCGCCGGCGCGGCGGTCGAGGGCGGCTCAGCCGAGCTGGGCACCTGCGCGGGCGGGGGGGAGGAGCAGGCGGTGGCGCTCGTGCACCAGTATGATCGCGTGGAGGCTCTCGTCCGCGCAGCCCAGGGGCTCTACGGGTGCCGCCCGCTGCGCCCTGTCCCCCTGTCTCTTCTCCTCCCCTGCCCTACTCCGCGCGAGGCGCTGCCCCCCGAAGAAATGTGACCACTTGTGTGGGCGCGGCGCCGGGGCTGCGCAGATTACCCGGGGAGGAGTTCCTGACCTTCCAACAGAAGTACTTTCCTGACAACACGGGTCTTGACGGGGATGGAGCCGCGGAGGCGTAGTAGTGTAAGGGGCGTGTGCCCTGCGCAGGCAGCGGACGGCGGGCATTTCTGTTCGTACATGTAAATGAGCATGAGCGACTAAGACAAGCTCAGCCAACGGGTCTGATTGCAGCAGAGGCGCGCATCAAGGTGGCAGCGATGTATTTGTACACGGCAACATGAGAGCGTATTCCGTATCCTTCTGACACGGACTAGGCTGTGCACCTGTTGACGTGCCACGGCAGGAACCATTGCGCTTCCGCCAATCACGAGCCAGGGGCGGACGTGGCGTCGGGCGGCTGTTCGGGGAGGTAGAGGCGGCGGTCCTCGATGTAGGCCTTGACCTCGTCAGCGACCCAGTAGCGGATGGACTGGCCGCGCGCGACGGCGCGGCGGACAGCGGTGGAGGACACGTTGTTCTCGACCCACTCGCGCACGAGGAGGATGTTTCCGCGGAAGGCGTAGAGCAGGTCGTTGTCGTTGATGAGTTTCTCGGGGTCGCTCCCCTGCCGCTTGATGGCCACCACGCCGCACCCGAGCAGGAGCCGCAGGTCGCTTTCCATCCAGACTCCCGGCGTCACCATGCTGTCAAGGATGTCGGCCCCGCACAGCAGCATCACCTTGATCTCGCGTCCCGAGTCGTTGCCCTTGTTGAGCTCCTCGCGCATGCGCTGCAGCGACAGCCGCGTCCGCGTCCACTCCCGCTGCTTGACCTTCCCACCAAGGCGCCCCACACAGCTCTCAGCGCCGTGGGCCGTGGTGGGGACTGTCAGCATCGCGGCACTGGGCGGGTCACGAGGTGACTCGATGCATGCCCCCTCCGGGCGAGGGCGGCGGGGCGCGCGGGCAGTGGCGCGCGCGGGCTGGGCACCTCCCACTCGTCGCAGGCCACCCAGTCTGAGGAGACGAGCGCGCGCCGCACCATCTCGATGCGGTCCGGGGCGGGCGCGAGCCCCTTCTTGCCGTAAGCTTCATGCACGGGCGAGATGAAGCCGCCGATCACGCGCAACTTCAGCACATCTTCGTGCGCGCGCAAGTGGTCGCGCGCCGTCTCGAAGATCCGCGTGTGCATCACCGTCGGAGGCGAGAAGGAGCCGCACGACACCTGACGTCCCCCCCAGCGTGCATCCGCCTCACCGCATGTCCCCCGTGCGTGAGAGAAGGCGCAGATGATGAGGAAGGGGAGGCAGCAGCGGCGGCAGCTCGGGAGGGCCCGGACGGGGCACGCACCAGGACCACCGGGGTGATGCCTTCAGGGACTGACGCGATGGGCGCAAGGCGCGAACTGCTCAGGCCACCGGCATCAGAGAGCACGGCGCGGGGCACACGCGCGGAGCATGCCACCTCCCCCAGTTTCCTCGTTGGAGACGCAGGCGGCAGCTGCTCTCGGCGAGGAGAGTGAGACGTGTCTCAGCTGCGGGACGGGGAGGTTGACAGGCGCAGAGGGAGCTCACGTGTCGACGGGCATCGCGATTTTCTCTTCGAGAGACCCGATGTTGGGATTGAAGGGCAACCCAGCGCTGGACGTTGCCATGGCTGCCACTGGAGACGCACGCAAGGGCGAAGCTCGCGCGCCGGGCACTGAGAGCGGATGGAGGCCGAGGAGGACCGCAGCGACGCCGCGCTCAAAGCGCGCACGAAACCTGCCGGGAGGTACGGCGCCAAGAAACCTGTGCCTTGAAAGATGTGTCTGGAGATTTTGAGTTGCGCTGCTCCTTTGGAATGTTTGTGGGCGGACGAACGAGAGCGCGCGGGCCTGGGAAGGGCGGGCCTGCCACGGTCACGCCAGGTCAGTCCAGCATAGAGAGCAGGCAGGAATCAAAGCACACGCCGCGACCCATTGTATCACCATGGGGGATTCGCATATTCGAAATCAGCTGCCTACAAGGTCGCAAAGGTGGGAGAGGGCGGCGATGGCACCGAGCAGATTGCAACACCGACTATTGAGAGAGCTGTATGCCAGAATACACCGCTGAATGATCGCTCACTCATGTGACATCCAGAAAAACCAGACGGTCGGACAGGCAGCTTCGTGGTTGAACGACCGGTATGACCGACACGCCACAAATGACCGGCGCAAGCGCTGGACGGTGCGGCTCCCACGGACGGGATTTCCCGGAGTTGCCTCCGCAGGCTCTCTAAATTCCGTCCCGAGGCGGGTCTCTCCTGACCGGTAGTAACAGTCGGCGAGCATGCCGGGGGAACGGCAGGGATCGTGGTCCCGAACGCAAAAGCCGTTGCGTCTAGACCTGAGTGCGAACCCCGTCCAGCGCTGCTTTGCTATGCGTGCCTCACCTGTTTCACATCTGAGCTAAACTTGCTGACGTTCTGTGCGACCGCAGGAGGTATCACCGGCTACGAGACCAGCAAGGACAAGGCACACGATAGCGCCGTGGCGCTGTCTGCGCGTTCTGTATCGCACGCTGTCTCGCACTCGGACCCATTCCCTCTTTCCGCTCGACTCGCCGGTGCTACCACACGTAGTGGACCTGCTAGGAGGTCTGTGGACTTCGCGCCGCGCACAGACTGCCGCGACATCGCGGGGCGCCACCTTTTCGTGCGGGCCTTTCGCGAAATTGGCGATCAAGCTCGTCGGAAGCTACCGCTGGTAAATGGGAGGGTGCACGTCAAACAACGAGAGAACTTCCCCGCTGCGCGAGCTGACCCTGCCACTCGGTCGAGCATTGCGGTATGGGCAGAGGACACCGGTGCGCCCGCACATTTCTCCGTGCACTCACCCTTCCGGCAGGGCGCACACTCGTCTGGACTTGTCGAGTCGACGTCGCACAGAGACCCTCTCCAGTCGTCGGCGACCAGCTGGCGTTCGCCGCGGCAAGGCTCGCTTTCGCCAGGGCTGTGGCGGGAGCTGCAAGCACACCCTTCCGACTCACCGGTGCAGCGGGCCCGATACATGGATAGCATGCGACTTGAGGAGACATCCAATCAGAGCCGGTATGACGGGATTGTGGTGTCCTCAGCCTCTCCCAACGACGTCTCTTCTCTGGTAGCAGGGGCGTCGCAGGATAGACGCTCGACCCCCTCGCGGGCACCACCTCCCGGGTCGAAGGGAGGCGGAGGCGGACGGGGCGAGAAGGCAACCGAGAGAAGACAGAGAGGTTTAGAGAAAGAAAAGAGGAAAGTAGGGACGGCGTCCTTGTCCATCACGCGCGAGGAGACGACTCCACTCGCGCAGCGCATCATGTACGCAGGGGCGGAGGTATTGTATGCGGGCGACGCGACAGAGCAAGAGAACACGGCGAGAACGGCGAGAACGGCGGGGGCAGAGCCAGCGGTGGGACCTTCGCCCCCGCACAAGGTTGAGGCAAGTGACGCAGTGCTCAAGGCGCTGGGGACCGCGCCCAAGGACAGACAGTACGAGGAGTTGCGGCTGATTGTGGAGCTGCTGGACGCGGTGGCGGCGGAGCCGGGGGCGCCGCTCTTCTCTGCCATGTCGGAGTTCGAGAAGCTCAGATGCGCGGGGGTCTGCTCTCTCCTGACGTTAGACAATGGCCACGCGGTTGTTCGCCGTGGCCAGCCTCCGGGCGCGGTGTTTCTCTGCCTGCGTGGGGCCGTGACGAGCGTCGACCTCTCGGTGCCGCTTCGCTCCTTCGAGGACAAGCGGAGGCTGGCGCTCAAGGAGCTGCGGGCGCGCGCGGCTGCGCAGGACCGCGAGCCAGACATGGACAAGTTCAGCGAGGAGTGGGAGGCGAAGCAGGAGCGGCAGCTCGACCAGCCCGCGCGGCTGCTCGACCAGCTCGAGGACGGCGAGCTCCCCGAGGGCTCGCGGGCCTGGGTGCTCGGGCCGGGCGCCGTCTTCGGGCAGGCTGTGCTGCCCGATGAGAGCGACGGCGCTGAGGACGGCGTAGAGGAGACATTGGGTGAGGAGGAGCGTGCAACTATGATCGTGGCGAGCGCGGGCATAGGGCGGCAGAGCCATCTGCTGGTGCTCTCGAGGGAGAATCTCACCCAGCTGGCCGGTGTGGTGCGCCAGGACTTCCAGCACAAGGTGCAGTTTCTGCGCAGCGTGAAACTGATGGCGGGCGTTTCGCGGCTTGGCCTCAAGATGCTCGCCATGCTCCTCAACACTGTGTCCCTGAAGCCCAACACCGTCGTGGTCGCGCAGGGCCAAGTCCCCCCGCTGATGTGCGTGTCCCCACCGCGTCCCCAACGCGCCGTGCCGCGCCATGCGTGACGTACCGCAGCAGGCACACGGCAGCGCGCACAGCTCCCGAAAATCGCGGCGGCTCGCTCGCTGTGTTTGACGGCGCGCTCTGGGTGTCGGTGACAGGTTCCTAATTTCCAAGGGCGTTTTGAGAATCGTGCGGCGGATAGCCAAGGAGGCGGGGAAGCAGCAGCAGGCCCCGCAGAGCAAGCGCAGCTTGCATCTCAGTGTGCAGGCCACATCGGTTGAGGCTGTGGGCGAGGAGGACGCGCGGACGCTCGCCCAGCTCGACGGAAAGTTCGTCGAGACGGGGATGCTGGGCACGACGCAGTCCTTCGGGGCGATTGCGGTGCTGGAGGGCAAGGGCGGCTGGACGGCAGCGATGGCGGCGTCGCTGATCGCGACGCTGCAGGTCGAGGCCTTCACGCTGTCGCGGCTCGACCTCGGCAAGATCTCGCTCGAGGACCGCGAGGCGATGCTCGAGAATGCCCGTGTGGTCGAGCGCAACATCGTTCCACCCGACGCCGAGACCGCGCGGCACTTCCGCGAGGCGTCCGCCTGGGCCGCCGTCAAGGGAGGCCTTATCCGGCGCTCCATCATCAATCGCCAATGCTGGCGCGAATCCGTGTGCGGCCACTTTTCCCATGGAGTCTCGTCAGGCAGCGTGAAGTGCACTCCCCTCCCTCCCTGTGCCCCCCAGTTCACCAGCGAAAAGCCAAAGCAGGGAGTGACCGTCGCACGCTCTACCCGGCGACAAACAGGCAGAAAATGCCTGCGAGGAAGCTGGCACTGGAGGACAGCGCAACTCCCAAGGAGCACCCGTTCCACACGCTCGGCTCCGTCGTCTTGGGGCTTTACTGACTGCCGGCGCTGGAGAGCGTCACTGGCAAGTGCTGCGGCAATGGTGCTGAATTGCAACAGGGAAGTAAGGCGTCCGCTCACGGCGTTGCGACACACGTCGGTGCTGTGCGAGAGGGAGAGATGTGTTGGAGTGAGGGAGGTGTTTGAATAACCTTGTACAATAAGGGCTTACACATGAAGAATACATCTCGAGAGGGTTTAGGTTTAGGCACCACAGGGGAATAGAGAACCCAGAGCGCAATGTCGCGGCCAGGGGTCTCCTCGGGTGCCCACGGGAGCCGCCGCCGCACTAGCCGGGTGGACCACCACCGCACCCGACAACAGCCGGAAAAGCGGGGCCACTGGCGGAGCCACGGCCGAGGCCCGGTCTCGACCATGTTATGAGGTTATGAGCTCATCTGGCAAGAACGATTTGTCTCCAATCAGGCTGAAGATGCTTGTCGCAGCGCGGCGCTTTTGCCGCTCGTTTGCCTGCATGTTGTTAGCTGTGGTTTCCAGCTGCATACCTGTTCAAAACGACCATGCTGCTGGCGATGGAAGGGATTTGTCAGGCAACTGGAAAGCTGTTGGAGACAGCTCAATGGAGCAGCTCGCCACGGGGCGGGGCACCAGAGGACATGTTCGCGGCGGCGCGTTCCAACTCCCCCATCCAGAGCAGCGTGGCGTCGACTGGTTGTCAGTGATGAATCGGTTGCACGAGAGAGGGCGTACAGGTGTCCAGCCTGGCCCAGAGTGGGACTTTGTTCCAGAACTGGTTGCTACGGTCGTGCCGGGCGACGCCGCGAAGTGGGAGGCTCCGTGCTTCTCTGCAACGTCGCTGGTGGAGACTACGCCCGTGCAGGAGGCAGGCGGAACGGTGGTGAGCTTGAAAATATCTCTGACCGGGCGGACGGGGGTCCTCTGTGAGGATGCTTACCTGTTGGCAACGCCGTGGCGTTACTTGCTTCTCGACGAGGCGCTGAGTGGCTCACATGTGGAGCGCTGGGGACCGATGGGCAGTGAAGAGCTGGAGGATCTTCAGCTCGCTGGCATAAGGGTGTTTCGCTTTCCGAATTCGATCGCGGAGTCGCTTGTGGACCTCTATGACACGGCGAAGCTCTTCTATTCCGGCATCACGGGGCCAGCTGCTGTACCCAAAGGTCTGTATACCTCCACCCCGCCAGAAGTGACTGAGACCCAGCATGCCTCTGCAGTGCACTGGCTGAGATCTTGAGCGGGACTTGCAGAGCTGGCGGATCGCAACCGCAAGTTCCTCCAGAAATACGCGCACATTGAAATGCCTCCACGTTCCGCACCCGCAAAGCCCGTGACGCTGGACCCGCAGCTCGTCGAGTCCGGCGACATGTTTGGCGTGGTGCGGCTTGATGGCTTAGATCCGCTCATCATGTGGGGCACGGGATCACACCTCGGGCATACCGCCATCGCCCTCCGCGACCCAACGGTGCACGCCCGACCTCGGCCGCTTCCTTTTAACCTAGCGCTGCCACCCACCTGTCTCACACGACGTAGCGGCAAAGGATGCCCCTCGCAATACTCACAGCGGCAGTATTACCTTCGCTTTCTCGGCATAGCCTCCTCGTCTCGAGCATAGGCGCTGCTGACGGATCTCGGCGTGGGGAGGTGCAGGATAACGCGTTGCACATCTGCGAGTCGCAGTCGCAGAGCAACTACTGGCCGACGGACCGGATCCAGTGCCACCTCTTTGCTGAGTGGTTCCAACTCGCCGCACTCGCCGACTACAATGTGCTCTGGATGCCGCTGGGGCCCGTGGCTCGTGCCCAGTTCGACGCTGCGGCGGCGTGGGAGGAGCGCGGGAAGCTGCTGGGACTGCTCTACGGATTCCCAAACCTCCTCTTTGGTCGCCGCCTCGCCCTCGCAGCCTCGCCCCCCCCCCTTCCCCCCTCCCTCTTTAGTCGCCGCCTCGCCCGCTCCTCTCCCTCTCTTCCCTCGTGTCTCGTGTCTGAAGCGGTTTACTCCCTGCGCCAGGCTGGATCGACCTAAACCCTGAACCCTAAACAGGCTGGATCGACACGCCTGGAAGCAACTTCCCCCCCCCGCTCTCCGCCGAGCTCCTTGCAGCCGCGTTCGCCCTCGCGGAGCCCCTGTATGCGCGGCTCTCCCCCGCGCCCTCGCTCATCAACGGCGCGCTCCGGCACCGCCTCGCCCTCCCCGCTCCCAACGCCACAGGCGACTTGCTGTCCACCGCCCAGCTCCTCCTTCTGGCGCGCCGCCGCGGCCTTTCCGCGGGCGCGCTCCTCGCCCTGCCGGAGCAGGACGCTTGGAGCTACCCCGGCCGCGCCGGCGCCGGCGGCTGGCCCGCGGGACCTGCTGTGGTGTGCAACGTCTATGTGTGCCGGGTATGGAAGGCGGGCGGGCTGCTCCCTCCCGGCGTCAACTGCGCGGAGTTCACGCCCTTCGACACCTACGAGCTCTCGCTGTTCCACGCCAACGCCTCCGCGCTCCCCGCGCACTGCCGCGGAGAGCCGCCAGCTGCGGACGGCGCCCCGTTCTGCCAGATCCTCGGCGCCTACCACATTTCGTTGCCGCATGCCAACTCGGCGCCCGCTCCCTTTGCGGGCATGCGCGAGAGGTGTCCGACGACGCCGCCGGATTACGCGGACCGCGTGGCATCCGCCGCCTCTTGCTGATCCCTCGCCGCGCGGGGCACCGGATATACCAGACGCGCGGGCGGCAGATGTGTATAAAATATAAATGTAAACGATGGCACACGATAGGCCACATGTGATGTTCCGCTATACCGCCCCGCGGCAAACACTTGAATTCATGGGTGTGCATATGCACGAATACTGACTCGCAAGGCACCATGGAGCAAAATGACTGCGGGCGGAGAAGCGTCATCATGCGGACTTGGCGAGGCGAGCCGCGGCCTGCTCGAGCGTCAGCCGGCGGTAGATGGCGCCCCACTTGGAGCCCTCGTTGCGTGCGACCTTGCACGCCTCCTCCGACTCGTTGAAGATGAGGGTGAAGCAGAGGTCCGCCTGCTCCTCCTCGGCCGGCACTCTCTCGAAGGCTGGGTGGTCATCGAGGTGAGCAATCTGCCACTCGTGCAGCTCCTTTACGTCAGTCACCACGTACAGCTTTGCCCCGGGCTTGAGAATGTACGCGAACTCTGCCAGAGAATTGCGGTTGATGATCCGCCGGCGGTGGTTTTTTGCCTGTCAATCGGCCCCACCTCGCTGCGCGTCACCAAGGGAGCGCGAGGAAGCGCGTGCAGAGGGGTGGGTTCTGCTGTGTTCTGGGGCCGGCAGGGACCTTGAAGTGGGGATCGGCAAAGCAAAAGAAGAGCTTCGATAGCGAGGCCTTGGGAAAAAAGTTGGTGATGCACTTCATAGCGTTGGTCCTGATGACACCAATGTTATTATACCTGCGGGCCACTTCCGACTCAGGCTTGGGTCGCTGCTCCTTGCTTGGGGCTCGCCGCTTGGGCGGGCACGCACTTTCCCTCGTTCTCGGCACGGAGTGCCTTTATCCGTGCGTCCACATAGCTTGAAACCTTTTCGCGGATCTCGATGCCGACTGAGATCTCGTCAGGGTAATTCTCGCCAAGCTTGATCAACAACCCACCGAAACCACAGCCCACGTCTGCAAAGTCGACTGGGTGCGGCAGCTGTCCAGTGCTAGGATCGCAGAGCGCAGGATAACACGCTGACCAGTCCACACTCCCCGCTGCGCACGCCTCCACGCTTAGCCCCCGTTGCGCAGCGCAAGAATGCAGCCGGCCTCGCGCGGAGGGGTGGCACGCGAGGACTGAGGTAGGCGCTCACGATCTACGGGGTACTCGAACTGCGGGTCGGCGAGTGGATTCGCATGCGCGCGTGAGCGAAACTTGCGTTTGCGAAGCGTTCCACTTTCATCCGCTTCCTCCTCGACTGTTTCGTCCGCCGCCACGTGAGTGACTGCTGGCAAGCGTGAAGGGGATCCAACATGATCGAGCGAGCCTGGCGAACAACAGGTGCTCCTCATTTCATGAAAATGGGAGGGCTAGTTGAAGACCAGTAAAATGGCGTGAAGAACTTGCGTGGAAGTTCGCCATTCCGCTGCGGTCTGCCTCGGTGCGCTCCCCCAGCCACCTTCCCTCACTCCTGACACATCAACTTTAAGACCTTCAGGGTCGGAAGTGGCTGCACCTCAAAATTTCTGCAGAGATTAACCCGCACTGGGAAAGGGCTGAAGGTGACTGGGGAGGAGGACGCGCGGCTTTTGCGAAGATGAGGCCCAGTGCTTCACGACTTTTCGCTCTGGCAGTGCTCAGCCTTACCTGCGTTGCCGAAGGTGACGAGCAAAACCAGCGCTATGTCGAAGGCGATGAGGTGATTTTGTCGACCCAGCGGATCGCGGTGCTGTGGAGCGCGAAGCCACCTCTGCAGAATCATCCTTTCTGTGTTTGCCTTGTTGAGTTCTGCGACGGGGTTCAGGTCACCCTCTGGGTCAACAAAGTTGGACCGTACGAGAATCCCCAGGAGACCTACCCTTTCTACATGCTCCCGTTCTGCAAGGTCAGATCGCTGGCAATGCGCTCACGCGGATCCGGAATAGGTTTTCACTGAACCATCTGCTTCGGACCAAAGATGGACAGGTCACGTATGGTCACGCGCTGGGCGGGTTTCGGAGAGGCGCTGGAGGGAAATTCACTTGTGAAGTCTGACTTTGACGTGCGCTTCCGGAAGGACATCACCAAGGCGCTCTCCTAGAACTCGGCCCCAATGTGCCTCGCGACGCACTCGCTCATCTCATCGCAGATCACCATGGCGACAGGTTTTGACAATCAGTCAGTGCAGGTAAAAGAGTGCTCGGTGAGCGTGGACAAAGCGGCGCTGGACGCGTTGCAGCATGCGGTGGCGAATCACTATTGGTTCAACATGATCCTTGACGAGCTACCTATGTGGGCCATGTACTGCCCCACCGAGCGTCCCTGCTCTTGATCGTGCACCTCAGCTGTGCGTACGCTTGTAATGACTTGCCTAATTGGCGGTGCAGGGTCGGAGAAAAGAGGGACGGGAAGTCCAACTCGACAGCGTTGGTATACACGCATAAAGACTTTGTGGTGGCCTACAATGGCGATCGCGTGATTGAGGTCAATCTCACGCAGCGAAGCCCAGTGCCTCTCGGTCTCGGCGCGACCCTCACGTTCACTTACTCAGTGTCGTGGGTTCCCACGACGCAACACTTCGCCGCTCGCTTCAACCGCTACCTAGACGTGGACTTTTTCGAACACCAGATCCACTGGTTCTCCATCTTCAACTCCTTCATGATGGTGCTCTTCCTCGTCGGCCTCGTCGCGCTGATTCTAATGCGCACCCTTAAGTCGGACCTGCACAAGTACCGGACACATGCGGACGAGGAAGACCCTCTGGGCGATGCTCCAGAGGACACAGGGTGGAAGCAGGTGCAGGGCGACGTTTTCCGCTTCCCGCCGCTCTTCCCGCTCTTCTGCGGCCTCGTCGGGACCGGCATCCAGCTCATCCTCATGGTCTACGGCACGACCCTCCTCTCGATTCTCGGCACCCTCTACGTCGGACGCGGCGCGGTCTCCTCCACTGCAGTTGTGGTGTACGCGCTGTCGTCTCTGGCGTCAGGCGCCGTCTCAGGGCGGCTCTACGCGCACTCGCGCGGGCTCGCGTGGATCAAGACCATGACCATCACGGCCCTCGGCTTCTCCTCCTTGGCCCTCCTCGTCGCGGCGGTCCCGCCCCGCCCCGCCCCGCCTCGCCCCGACAGCACGCGACGCCAGCATGCGACGTCGCCTGCAAGCGACACAAACGCTGTCGGCCTGGGGCGTGGCCATGACGCGCCGCGGGCGAGCAGGTTCTCAACACCATCGCAATGTCTTACGCGTCGTTGGCGGCGGTACCCGCCACTTCGGCCCTCGCGCTCCTCGCGCTCTGGCTCCTCGTCTCATGCCCCCTCGTTCTCCTCGGCACCATCGCCGCCCGCGCCCGCGCCAAGCCCTTCCACCCGCCCACCCGCGTCGCGCAGATCCCCCGCCAGATCCCCGAGAAGCGCTGGTACTTGCAGCACTGGGCTGTCATCCCGCTTGGCGGGCTTCTGCCGTTTGGGTCAATCTTCATTGAAACGTACTTCATCTTCACCTCGTTCTGGAATTACAAATTCTACTACGTGTATGGATTCGTGCTTCTTGTCTTCTCCATTCTTCTGGTCGTCTCTTCCTGCGTCTCAATAGGTACCCGATCCGCCAAGTGCCCACCCCGTTTTCTCCTTTTGCAGCTCGATGAGGGCAGCGAGGCTCACGCTGCCCCCGTTGACTTGTTGCGACAGTTGTGACCTACTTCCTGTTGAATGCGGAGGACTACCGCTGGGCCTGGACCTCCTTCCTGGCGTCTGCCTCCACAGCTGTTTACGTCTTTGCATACGCCACTTACTACTTCTTCTTCAAGACCAAAATGCACTTGCCCCTCCCCATTGCTGCTGTGCTGCTGTGCTACCTAAATCTTGTCCTCTGCGCGCGCTGCTCCAAATTGGACGAAATGGAAATTGCGGATCTTCTCACCGCCCGGAACCCTTGCAGGTATGGCTTTTTGCAGACCATGTTCTATTTTGGCCAAACGGCTGTTATGTGTGCAGCGCTTGCAATCGTCTGTGGAAGCGTTGGGTACCTGGGTGCGCGGGCATTCGTTCACCGCATCTTCTCTGGGGTAAAGAGCGACTAGCGGGGTGCATTGTGCCACCCGTAATAGGGAAAAGTAGAGTGTCGGAGCGAGCTGAGGAGGGACCTGTACATTGAAGGCAAGGGAACATCTGCGTCAGCCGAAATGCCGATCATCGTGCCCTCTTGTGTTTCGGAATCTTCCGAATTTCGTCGCCCACAAAAATAGTTTTAGGATTCAAATTTTCCGGAAGCCCTCATTCGCGCCAGCACAACCTTCCGAGGCGCGTCTCGGAATCGCGAAGGATCGCAGGGTTATCGACACTTGTGCATACCCCACCTGTAGCACGACGACGGAGATTTCGATCACGCCAAATCCTGCTGTCTGGAGCGGGACGAAATGTCCTCCCCGCTGCGCACCCCTCAGCAGATGAGGCCAGGGAGCATGACACGCTCATCCTCGAAGTCAAACAAGCCGCCCACGCATCCTGGTAGCGCAGGCAGGGAGAACAGGAACGATAATCAAATCAACCTTCCTCTCTCTGCAGCGCCATCTCCAGGTGTGTTTCCTTCATCCCTGTGCGTCGTTTCGCCACCGCGATTCCCTTTCCACCTCCCGCGACGCTTGCGATCGTCAGGACTGTGCGATGACTTGGTGCCCACGGCTGGAGCAGGAATAGACATGAATGTCTTTTCGAGTCCGGGGATGATGCACATGGTAAGTATGGGCACCCCGTCTGGCAACAGGAAGCGCTCAGCCGTCACGCACTCCCCGTTCCGGGAGTGGGCCACGTCCGAGCTCGGCTGTCTCGGCAACGAGATCGACTCGCCAGGGCAGGGCATCGGTGCCTCGCAATCACTTCTCTCCCCAGGCTACGCTGATATGCCGGTTAAAATGTGCGTTTCCCGCTCCGCCCAAGCGAGTCAGGTCTGCAGGGAGCCTAGTGCTTGATGTGGCTGGAATCAGCAGGGCCGGTGCGGCACGCCCGGGTACAGTTTCCGTGTGCGTGACTCGACTTGATGTGCGGGGCGCAGCGAGGGATCGCCGCTAGCAGCAGGGCGTGTGGACGAGCTGGTTCTTGGTTGTAAGCCGACGACGCTTGATCACAACCTGGCCGAGGCCGCGGCTGACGGCGATGCCTTCCACTTTGACCCGGCAATCGAGGTGGCAGAGATGCCTGGAAAGCACGAGGGCGGTCATGTGGTAAGCGGCGTGTCACCCGCAGCTGTGAAGCCTCGCCGCCGTGCGGTCAACATGACTTGGTCCGACTACTGGGCCTTCGAAATGGTCGGAAACAAAGCACACGCTGTCGTCCCCGGCGACTCTGCGCCCTCGAGCCGCTCCAAGCGCTTGCCGAACCCCGTTACTCCTGCTGCGTCGCAATCAACCGGCGGGACGCTGGGTTCTGGTTCGAGCAGCATGCCTTCTACCAGCGCGAAGCGCGTATGCTCGTGCAAGAAAAGCAAGTGCCTCAAGCTGTACTGCGAATGTTTCTCGGCGGGGGTGATGTGTGACGGGTGCAAATGCGTGGAGTGCGCCAACGATGGGGGTCATGAGGAGGAGCGACTGGCAGCAGTCGAGGCGATCAAGTCTCGCAACGCGCTGGCATTCGCGCCCAAGATTCTTGAGGAGGAGCAGCAGGACAAGGGCCACCACGCTCGCGGCTGCCGCTGCAAGAAGTCGCACTGTCTCAAGAAGTACTGCGAGTGCTACCAGGCAGCAATCAAGTGTGGCGACAAGTGCAAGTGTGAGGAATGCCACAATCGCTCGGATGGACCCGATCAGGCGGGCGTCACGCCGCGGGAGCGAGCGGAGCCTCTTACTCTGCGCTCGCAACCCTCGTCCGGCAAGTCATCTGCAGGCTCCTCCGCCATGCGCGTCAGTGCGGGCGACTCGCTTCTTTCGCCTCCGCGCAACAAGAAGCCCCGTGTTCTCGACTTCGATGTATTTTCTACTCCTGCAGGTGCCTCCGTGGGCGCTCGTCCGGGAGCATCTCCCATCGGGGCTCCATGCAGCACTGATGCGGACGCGGCTGCCGCTGCACCGGCGCGCCATATGGCGGACCAGCTGCAGTCTGCGGCCGGGTCGCTGTTCGATTCGCCGTGCAGCTCATTCCTTGCCGTGCCGTGAGTGGTGGATCATGAGGAAAAAAATCGAACAGCAGAGTGCTGGAAGAGATCAACTTCACTGAAAAACTGTGAAGGGTTCAAGACAATACGCCGGACTGAATTGAAAAGCAGGACAAGAACGGGGTGTCCTGATCCAGCAGGAAGTTGGTGAAGGCTTTGCACTATGTCTGTGTTTTGCCTGTGCACTGGGATCGGTCACTCTTTCGTGACCTGCAGGCAATGAAGGGGATTGGGATTTCATTTCGTGGCAGGCTCGAGAACCGTGACCGGGCGAGAATCGATCACCGGGGTTGCCTGAAGAAAAGAAGTTGCGATAGAGACTCACAAGGTCTGAGTGTCTTCGTTTCTATGTGTTCGTGTCTGTGATTCCGAGCATCATGAGGTGCGCAGGATCGGCAGAATGGTAAGGAGTGAGATAAAAAGACTGAGATTACATGCTCGATGAGAGTTTTCTATATCCGTGGCCAGTTGCAATCTCAGCGCATCAGGTGCATGCCGAGCACCCTGCTCGGAACACGTTCGTCGGCGAGGATTTGTATTCAGAGCCACTCATCAATCCGCTGAGTGGTTTGCTAGCTGTCGCCACCCACTTCGTTACCCTCTTCCTCAAGTGCCGGCACAGAGGGAGCGCACTGGCTGTCGTCCACCATGACAACCGAGGCGTTGTATCGTTGGGAGTGGTACAGCCCACTCCACTCGACTTCCGCTGCGCCTGCGACGTCCACCTCCAGCTTGAGGCGCAAGAAGTCTTCCCCCACAGGCGGCTGGCCATCTACCGGGCCCGCCGCGCTCCCCTCCGTCCCGTCTTGCTGCGCCACCTTCTCTGGGTGCGGCACCGCGACCCCCCCAGGTTGCGTCCCGTCGGGGGCGAGCGTCCCCGGCTGGTTGTGTGCCTGGGCCTCGCGGAGGGGGCGGAGCCACTCATGCGCGACCGCGCCGTCCGCCGTGATGCGCGTCTCGCCGTTTTTCTCCAGCAGGCCCCGCAGCAGCGCCTCACACTGCTCCGAGGCCGACATGCCCCACGCCGCGTCCGGAAATTCGACTTCCCCGGGCAGGCAGATCTCGTGCGCCTGGAAGGGCTGGAAGCCAAACACTGTCTCGTAGAGCAGCACGCCAAGCGCCCACATGTCGTGCGGGCACGCAGCCACCACCATCCCGTGCTCGAGCATCACCTCTGGCGCGAGGTAGCCAAGGGTCCCCACGATGCCGAGCTGCTCGCTCGCTTCACGGTCTTTGTTGTCCGAGAGGTCAATCGCCAGTCCGAGGTCGATCAGCACAGCAGCGGGCGGATCCTCGGCTGACACCAGCACGTTGCGCGGTTTGATGTCGCGGTGGACGACGGAAATAGAATGCATATACTGCACTGCCTGTACCACCTGCAGGAATATGGGCACCGTCTGCGACTCGCCGAGGCGCACGTTCTCGCGGAGGAGGTCGTGCAGCTCGCGGCCGGGCACGTGGCCAAGGATGAGCAGCACGTGCGTGGCCGCCTGCTCGTAGAAGCCAAAGAAGGGCGCGATATTTGGGTGCTGGCACTTGGCGTGGATCCGGATCTCACGCTCGACGGCATCCAGAATAGTTCCGACATGAGCCTCCTCCCTCTCTACACACTTCAATACAAGGGCTTGGCCCTCCTTGGGGTACGCGATGAGGTGGCGCTTTGCCCCGTTGCTGCCCTCCCACTCGTACGCATTTTTCCGGTTCATAGCCAAGACCACCTTTCCAAACGAACCCTCTCCAATCTTGTTTACAACCCGCAGTCCTGCCTGCCGGCCGAAGCGAATCAAGTCAGAACCGGCCATTCTCGCAGGGCGCGTCGGGCACCGCAGCCCAGAGCCAGAGACGTCCCCAAGGCCACCGTTACAAGGAAATATTTGAATGCTCTACGCTCCAGACCCTCAAAAAGGAGGCTCAGATAACGTTTGCGATGCATCGCCGCTCTTGCGGGTGGATCACCTGCTTTGGAACAATTGCCTGGAATCCACAAAGCTCCGGTGAATCTGGAATATGCTGCTGGAATTCGAGGCACTTTCGAAGAAGTGTGTGATCACCGAACGGGATAGTTTCTGGCTCGTCGTCCTCGAGCGCAGCAAAGCTGGCCTCCGAAACGGAGCGTCGCAGGCCCGATTTTTGTCTCTGGATGCCTGTGATCGGGCTCGGGCTAGGAGACTGCTGCTGGTGCTTGGCGTGATTGAAGGTTCCAACAAAGGGATTGTGCTTGTTCAATCGAGTCGGCATCTCAATGGAGCTCTCCTCGTGCTCAACGGTAGTCATGCTGCCGTCGCCCGGGCAGTTTGTCCGCCTGACCGCCGGTTGCAGACCCCTTGACATCAGGGCCGTGTCACCCTCGGGCGCGTTCGGCATAGATGGTCTCACGCTTGACGTGGACGGAGACTATTATGCAACGAGAAACGCTGCGCTGGCGCAGCACTGTTCTGTGCTTTACCGTAGTTGCAAGCAGCCACTGCGGAGCAAATCTCGCGGAATGCTGCAGAAGAGGACGTTTTCCGTCCCTCCAGCCCCTTGCGTTGAAAACAAGGATGACCCCAATAGACCTGCACCGCCTGCCCTCTTCCACGGCGGCCAAGATTGGGGCTGGCGCGGCAAACAAGCGCCAGCGCTGACGGCGCGCCACCACTGTCGTACCGAGCAGCTGATTGCTTTTTTTAGATGGCCGCGGTATTCAAGCTGAAACCGGAGCGGTTCGGCTTCGGCTCAAGCCGATGAAGCGACCCCAGCCGAGCAAATTAAGTCTGTGATCTCGAGCACGGGCCCGGTGCGGGGTCGGGGCTTTTGCCCCGGCTCCCACCGCCCACGTGCTCGCGTCCCGTTAGTGGTGTGGGCCTGGGACTTTTTGTTATGCGGCTTCCTTGCTGCGGTCTCCCGGCCCCTGCTCTCCCACTTTGTTTTCGCTCTGCGATCTGCGACTGTTCGTCAATAAACGGATGCTTCTCTCTGTCAAAATTTACGCCGCCCCCTCCACCCTAGCGGATTCGGAATCAGCTCATCGCACCTGTTCTTATCCCCTCTATACAGCGCCAAAAAGATGTCAATGAAGCGGTCCCTCTGTTTTTCTCTCTTGTGCCCCTTCTCCCTCCAATCCAGCGAGAGCCTGTGCGCAATTCTGATGTGTTGTTTCAAGTCGTCTGATACATTGTACAAATCCATCCCATCTCGAATCGGTGTCGGAGAACCAGCACATCTGATTCCTCGGAATGGGGGTTGAGTCTCTGTCTTGTACCGTTCTGTGTGCTTCCTGAACACGTACTGTGTGGTTCCTGTACTGTGTGCTTCGTACTGTACTGTGTGCTTCCTGAACAACATGCATAACTTCGATGATGGGTTTTGATAACCAACGAGCCTTTCCGAATGTATTCTGATGCGGTTCAATGAAACGACATTCGCAGGAGCATTGCAAGCTCAGGCACTCGCACAGCACAGTGTTCCTCTTTTCAACCTGAAAAACGCCGGCTCCTGGCCTCATTTCTGTCGCGCCAGGAGCGACCGGCGCGCCGCACACATTTACAACTTGAAGACCCGCTTCACGACAGGGACGTCGCGGAGGCAGCCGATGACGAGGAGCGACGCAAGGAGGAAAAGGATGAGCAGGATCACTGTGAGGCGCCAGTATGTGTCGTAGTCAACACAGGTCGCCGAAACCTGAGCAAGCCATCGTGCCAGTGAGTCGCACTGCACGATAAATTGCGCGACATGGGTGCTCGCGCTAGGAAGTGTTCACCTCGTCGCATGAGCCGATAGGCTTCTTGATGTGTTCAAAGCAGAGTGACTTGGTGCAGAAGGAGCAACCAGGGACCTGCAGCAGGCCAGTCCTGAACTTGAGCCGTGCCGCCCGAGAGCCCGTGCTGTACATTCCAGATGACACCACGTTTGACACTGGATACGCTCCTTGGGACAACCGATGGGGGGAAGTCGTCGAGCGGGTTCAAACCTGAAAGGTGCCGTTCCACTCCTCGCTGTTGGGCCTATCAATGCAGATTCCAGAGTAGCAGCACTGGCATGTACAAATGTTGAATGCCTGCGCCGCATGTGCCCTGGTCAGATGCGCACGCAGCGGCTCCCAATGGGGGCCCTCGTGACGAGTTCCGCATCCCGTCCTGTGAAACAACTAAAAGCACAGCTCTGACCCTCATGAAGTCATCGCGAAAGACAAAGGGCCATCGACGCGTCAATGTGATTCTTTACCTCGGCGGGCGGCGGTGCTGACAGGTAAAAGAGTGCCTTCAACGCCAGTGCTGCAGCGCCAGCCTTGAGCCCAGATCGATACGCCTGCACTGTGTCTCCAACCTCCGGCTGGCTAGCACCAACTGCTGTAGTGCGGGCTGAAGAGTCTCTGCTTGCAGCGCCGCGGCGCGCACGGATCGTGCGTGCCATCTGTAGCGTTGCGCCGCTCCGAGTGGCTGCAGCGCCCCCGAGTGGCTGCCCCCTACTTCTCACGCGCTGCCGCAGAATCCGCACTGCGCTGTCCGTGAACCAGCAGCCGATCGCGCGTAATGCTGCTCACAGATTCTGGTGGACCGTTCCACCTGGATGACAAGCAACTACTCGTCTTTCCCCGCGCCCAGCAACACCGCCCGTGGTGTGACACAGCGATTCCAGATGCGGAATTCGACAATAAGTCCGATGTTGACTTTTGCATAATAAAATTTACAATCACGAGTGGAATTTGCACACAAACGGATCTTCTCTTCTGGGGGTTCGGGTTCGGGATCATTGTGACTTGCCGCATGTGCATCTCTTGTCACTGACCAACAACTGAACTACTTCTAAATCGGTTTCTACGATAGGTTCGTTGCGCGTGTGATGAATGCGTATGCCTCGCTGTCAAGGATAGGGTTGCTTGATCGAGCTTGAGAGGCCCCATTCACGCGTCCGGGGCGGCATTCTGATGAAAGCCATCTGGGCTTCCCTCTGGCAGGCGATTCTCTGCCAGCTCCATGACCGAGCCCAGACCGTCCGTCAGCCAGCTGCACACCACGCCCCACACGGTCACCGACGCCCACCCGGGCGCCCCACGGACCGCCCTGCTGCCCGCACTCAACCACAAGCACTGTGAGCGGTGCAGTGCATGGCCACCAATCACATGCCCACGCAGGAGCGGCTGCAAGGGGTCGCGCCCCCGCTCTGCTTACGCACCTGTAGCCTACGTTGTCAAGCCCGCGGCCTATCTGGTCCTCGAAAAACCGCGCGCTCGTGTATGCGCGTTGCTCCCATGCAACGCGCCCTCCCAGCAGCTCCTCGCACACAGTCTTACTGCACGTGCACCACGAGTAGCTCGATGCAGATGACGCCGCCCGGATCATTTCCTCCAGACCCTTCCCCGCAGCAGCCTTGTTCGGCCCGCCTCTCGCAGGCATCCTGCGCCCCAACCTTGTCAGAAAAGGTGCTGCGATCGTGGAATGCACAGGCGGTAAAGGTAAAGGGAGGGCGCGCCAAGGGTCGGGAAACCTGGGCGCCTCCTCGTCCTCGAGAAGCCAGTCTACACCGCGCCCCCCTCCCCGCCCCGGCTCGTCCACCGCTGCACGCAGCGGACCAAGTGCCCCTGTGCCGCCAAAACCACATGCAGCTCCTGTCACCAGTGCGCTCAGGCCACAGCGCGGGCGGGAGAGCAGCGGGTGAGACCTCTGCGGTTTTCGTCGCCCGGGAGCTTGATGTCGACGCAGCACACAGTGTGCCGCGACGCGTCCGGCGGGAAACAATGCCGTGTCAGCGGGCTGCTCAGAGCCGGCCGCCGCTCGCCGCTGTGAGCGGCCGAGCACTTGCGCATGCAACAGGGCGTGATTGCCACGCAAACCCTGTGCTTGTGAAGGGCAGGGCAAAGGCCACCCGTTTGGGTCCGGGGACGGAGGCATCGCACCTTGCAAGGTCCAAGGTGCCGCAATCCGTAGGACACCACCAGTTTGGCATGCCGGGTCGAGGCACCTGCGACGATTGGCTTGTCATGGAGGCAGATCCGAGTGCACCTTGTTGGGCGATAGCAGGTCTGTGGGCGCTCCACCTGCTCCATGAGATCGATATCAGGGACGTCGGGAGGGTCCATCCCCGCGTCCTTGAACAACCACTCAGTACCCTCACGCGCTGCAGTCTTGTTGAACTGCACAATGATCAGCAGAACAGAGTCACTTGGCCTGTCCCGCGCGGGAGAAGACTATGCAAGATGGCGTGTTGCGAGGCCAGCACCCAACACCCGTGGCCTGTCGGGGGATCCAGTTCCCACGCCCACACTCGTCGTCCCTCCCTGCGGCTGGCTTCATTTTTTTTTAGCCGCCACCATTCCTGCCACGGAAACAGGAAGTAGAGTGAGCGCTCCGCTGGCACAAAGTCGCGGTGTTTGCTGAGCGTGCGTATATGTGCGTTGGCAAGCTCAAGGCACCGCTGCACGAAGTCAAGCGCCATGTGCTATGGCGGGGAGCACCGGCGACCCTTCGGCAGGCTCAAGACCAGGAAGAGAAGGTCCCTCGGCGGATGCATCAGGATCCCCGGCGTCCGCGGCGCCCCGAACCAGCGCAGAATTGGGCGACAACTCGGCAGCGCGATCCTCACAGCGGCACAAAAGGATCAAAACAAGGAAAATCACTGCTTTTGCGCACTGGGAGGGATGGCTGAGCAAGCTGCCGCCCATGCTCGCTGTCTCCACCTTCCCTCCCTGGGGCGGATCTGGCTTCAGCGGTAGCAGCGTTTTTACCTATGTGTTTCTGGGGTGCACGAACACACGAACAACGCCTCTCAACAACTTTTCGAGGTTGCCTTTTTCCAAAAAACTCGCGTGCGATTGGAACTAGGACAGCGCCGTCAGAGAGCAACCGGCAGCAAGGATGGGCGATTTCTCCGGCGGCACCGCCGCCGGGGCCGGTGAGGAGCAGAAGATGATCGTATTTGGTGTGTCGTACTCCACGACCAAGGAGTCGTTTCGCAGCTATTTCTCCCAGGTGCCCCTTCTTTACCACCGGCTCATGGCCTTGTCCCACGCTACGGGGTTGCCACCCGCTGCGTTGCTCAGCACGCCGCTCTGGTTCTTTATGGTCGACTCGCCCATACTTTCCTGCTCTCAATCTCTTGCCATGCGTGATGCGAATCCCCGTAGGCACGCGCGTGTTAGCACGTAGCATGCCAGCGTGCCAAGGCGCCCGTGCGCGTACGGGTGCCAGCACACAGCTCGGCTAGACTTGCTTTGCGCATCTCCGCGGGCACGTGTCTCACGCTATACGCACTCTCGCAGTTTGGTGAGCTAGTGGAGTGCGAACTCATGTTCAACCGTGACGGGCGCTCGCGCGGCTTCGGCTTCGTTCTGTACTCTTTGCCAGAGAGCAACGAGCGCGTGCTGCGGGCCGAGCATCAGCTTGACGGCCGCACGCTGGATGTGAAGCTTCGCGACTCGGCCCTCGCTGAGCGTGGTGGAAACGGCGGTGGACAGAGTGGCGAGCAGGGCGGGGGCTCCCCCGCTGCGCCGTCCAAGACCAAGATCTTCATCGGGCGGCTTCCGGACGAGGTTGACGAGGCAGACCTTCGCGAGCACTTTGAGCAGTACGGCGTAGTGACGGACGTGTTCATGCCAGTGAATCACGGCACTGGGCGCAAAAAGAATTGCGGATTCGTCGAGTTCCAGAACCCCGAGAGCACCGAAAAGGCGCTGGCCGAGGCGCGCCACGTGCTCAAAGGCGCCGAGGTCTCCGTCCAGGCCGCCGCGCCCAAGGCGCGCGACGACCGTGGCCGCGGTGGGGGCGGCGGCTTCGGGTTTGGGGGCAGGGGCATGTACGGGCCCGGTGGCGCCGGCGACTTCGGGAGGAGAGGCTTTCCGCCAGGCGGCGCGTTCAACGGCGACTTTGGATTCAACGGCTTCGGAGTTGGGCCCAACCTGGGCCCGACGCGCGATCCTTCTGTCGTGCGCGACGGCCAGGGCTACGGAGGTGGCTACGGCGGCCAGAATCGCAATCAGAGCGGTGACCTGAATGCATACCCGCGGCTAGAAGACGTGCAGGCACGTGGCGGAATGGCTGGCCCGCCGGGGATGCCGGGCCCAGGCATGAACGCCATGGGCATGGGCATGGGCATGGGCATGGGCATGGGCATGGGCATGGGCATGGGCGGCGGAATGGATGAAACCACGGCGCGGAACATGATGCAGATGCTCATGGCCTCGGGTGGTGGTGACCTGCCCGGCAACGTCGCGAATTACAGCACGCAGCATCACCAGCCGGGCATGGGCATCTGGGGCAACGGCACCGGTGTTGCAGGCGGCGGCGACTGGGGCCGCGGCGGCGGCGGCGGCGGCGGCGCGGGGGGCATCGGGCTCCTCGCGGGAGGAGGAGCGCCGCAGGACGCGATCCACCAGGGCCAGGCGGGCATGTGGGGCGGGGCGGGCGGCGTGCAGCATGGCGGCGCGCCGCGGGACGGGCGCTTGGTGATCGTTGAGGGCCTTCCGCCTGGCACCAACTGGCACCGCCTCAAGGACATGTTCAAGCAGTTCAAACCGGTCCGCGCGGACGTTTCGCCCGCCGGCAAGGGCACGGTGATCTTCGAAACGCCTGAGGGTGCGGAATGTTCGCTAGCGATGCACGGAACGGTCGTCGAGGGCCGTTCCATTACGGTGCGCCTCGCGGAGTTCCATGAAACTGCGTGAAAGAAGAAAAGCAGCACTGGCAGGTGCCCGCGACACTCTACACCCTAGGGTGCAGTTCAACCCGGGTGCAGATATCCCAGCGCGTGAAGATGGGCTCTGCGGCGCGTCGCGCCTCGCAAGGACTCGACTTTGCGAGGTAGTGCGCGTCGTTGCGGAGCAACAAGAGAAGTGCAGAAAAGAACAGGGAAAGAAATATCACAGAAGTGAGGAGGAGGGGAGAAGAGGAGGAGAGAGGGGGGCAGAAGGACGAGATGAGAAGAGAGGAGGGGAGGATGCAGCGGAGGTGAAGAAGAGGAAAACGCGAGGACGGAGAAGCTGGGAGGAGAGAAGGAGGGAGACGAGAGATACTTCAGGCCAAAATAGGTGAACTCGAGAGAGTGAGCGGTGGGAGGTCGGTCGAGTCTCGGCAAGTGTCGTTTACGAGGATCTTGACGTGAGGAGAGAGGGCTCCTCCGCTCCAGAGGCAGCAAAGGTCGGATTTCTTGGACCGAGCGAGCGCAGGGCAGGCAGAGGTGGATGGCAGTGACAGTGCTTGTTTTATGCAACATACAAGTGCTGAGGAGAGAACATGTGGCTGCGAGTCCCAGCGACTCGGGTGGTGTGCTGGCGCTTTCGCACCACCATTTGTTGTTGCTGCGCCGCGGCGCCGTGGCATCCACAGATCATCAGATATCAACCACCCCAGCATCCCGGCATCCTGCCGTAGCCCCAGTGCCTGATTCACAATCCGACTGACCAGCTTCTCGTCGGCCGTCCTGTCCAACTACAGTTTTCAAGGCGCATTGCCCGAACCGCCAGGTGGCTAGACGTCCATCCGCCTCAGCGTTGAACCCCGCGCCAGCCGGTGATCGACAGCGGCGGGGTCGCACACGCTCAGTCTGCCTTGTTTGGCAACTTTCTCGGAGGGCGTCTCGCGGCGCCTGGTTCCCTGCCCTCTGTGACAGAGGCTCTGTCTTCCTCAGTTTCACTGCATGGTTTTTCTGATTGTGCTCATTGAATCTGTTATTCAACATCATCGCCCCCTTACTCAGCCCCGCGTGCGAGCACCAAGTGTCGCGGCGGCAGCCCTGCAGCCGTTACTTCCCAGGAGAGTCGCAGCAGCGTGACCAGCGCCCCCCTTTCTGCCAGCAGCCGCCCGCCCTGGGAGGCGCGCGCCGTAGCGGTTCCAGCAGGCGAGGCGCGGGTGCCGTTGCGGAGCAGCGCCACTGCGAGAGCCTGGTACTCCGAAGCCGTCGCGGCGATCGCGCCTGCCGCCCACCATCGCATCAGACCGCGCCCGCCGCCCACCAGCGCATCCGGCTTCACCGCCACTATCGATGCGTCACCAGGCAGGGAGCAAGGGGAGCCGGAAGTGGCGACCAGCGCAGGCTCCAGCGCGCAGGAGAGCGGCGCCTGCACGCCCTGCGGCGCGCTCGGTGGCGAGAGAGATGCACGGGAGCCCTGCGGCGCCCAGCAGCTGCACGGGCAGCGGCGCGGACAGAGGGAACGAGTCCAGCACCAGCGACCCGGCCTCGGCGGCGGCGGCCCACTCCGCCTCCTCCAACTGCGACGCGAGGCCCGCGCGCGCCCGCGCGTGAGCTGCGGCGCTGCACGCGCGCGCTCCGGGGCGGCAGCGCGCGGGGTGGGCGGAGGCGACCTGGAGCCCACCGGACAGGGTGGACACGTGGCTCGCGCTGGACGTGCGGGTGCAGCGCCCGCCGGGGCGGCAGCGGAGCTGCGCAGGCGAGAAGAGGAAGCGCGAGGCCGCGATCCCCCGCGCCGCCGCCTCGCCGCGGAG
>ENA-UOXV01001199-UOXV01001199.1-marine-metagenome-genome-assembly--contig:-NODE-1199-length-36810-cov-16.975949_pt1 | contig 36810 bp, 26 predicted proteins | sample MGYA00238165_ERZ766961 | MGnify/ENA primary metagenome ERZ766961 (study PRJEB28924, sample SAMN03173240) | marine metagenome | biome: Marine; feature: Water; material: Subsurface seawater | place: North... | reverse complement strand
CCCTAAACCCTAAACCCTAAACCCTAAACCCTAAACCCTAAACCCTAAACCCATGGATGGTTACTAATTTGTTAGGGGATTTTTAGGGATTTCTGTTTTTTTTGCTAGGGGTGTCTAGGGGAGTTCCGTTTTTTTCTAGGGTTGGTTAGGGGAGTTCCGGATTTGAAAGTATCACATTAATCTACATCTTCGATGATATCCTCCCCCTCCACATCTTCAAAGCGATTATCCATTTCATCTATATCCTCGCGCGTGAATAAACGTTCGCTAATGATTCTATCTTCGTTTCGTCTATATCTTTCACGCATTAGGGGAATTTTTACAAAACTAGGAAAAGCGAAAATAATGCGCGCTTATGCGCGCTTAATGATAGCGAACAATATGAATGATGATAATAAGAATAAGAATAAGAATAAGAATAAGAATAAGAATAAGAATAATACATATAGCGTGTTATTTTTGGAAGCTGAACATGTTGTCATCCGGAAGCGCGCAGAAAGCAGAGCAATTATCGACTCCATCGACGCGAGTCATAAGATCCGTACACACCTTCGCCAAGCGCGCATCTAAATTACCAAGCGCTTCGCCTCGATACAATTCAGATTCGTTGAACGTTACCTCGAAATTCATGTCAAAATTACTCTCTGATTCCGTAGGAGATTTATTCCCATTGTACGACACGATGCTCATTCCTTGATTCGCGATGACGGACGAAATATCCGCTAAAAGTCCGCTTCGGTCGCTACACTCCAATCGAAGATAGGAAGTCACAAACATGCTCACCGCTTTTCTATCGGCACGTATTTTCCCGGAAGGTAATCCAATCAAATCGTACGATTCAATCTCCCATGTGTTTTCACTTTTTCGCTCCCTGAAAGTTGAATCGTGTTCGTCTAAAAACTTCTCAATTTTGTACCTCGCGGCTTTCGTGACAGCCGCCGGCAAAAACATCCGAAATCGTGCAACTTTCTGCTTCATCGTCTCCGCCGAATCTGTCGAACGAACAATCTCTACGACTTCCGCGTTATTGAGTTTCTTACCGAAATCAACCGCTTGGCCGTTGACTTTAACTTCAACCATCTCACCTAAACAATCGCGGTACGATGCGTAGTCAACGACCGTTGCTCCGTATGGTAAGTTTATAACTTGTCCCGCGCGAGAGAAAACAAACGTACGTCGACCGAGTAAGTCGCCCGTGACCGTATCAACAAACTCTCGCGCAGATAACACGCCGAGAAACTCTTCTTGCCAAGCTTGAATCATTTTCAACCACAAAACTTGACGCATAGGTGCAACGTTTCTCTCTTCGTTATCCATCACGTTCCCAGCCGTACTCTGAGACAAGTTCTGAAGAAACTTGTTGTCTTCCTCTTCTTCTTCCATGAACGATTTTTCATCTGCCGTTAACGGAATACCTCGTTCCAAAAGTTCTTGACGCATTTCATTTCTTCTCTTGAAGATATCTACAATCGCTCGCTTGCGCCATCCCGTTTTCAACTCCCTGTCCGCGCATATTCCCCAAATCGCGCCGAGATGCATTTGCTCAGTTCTGATTTGAATTTCGAGCGGGAAAACCTCTTCGTTTTGTTCGTCTTCCATGAAACTTTCGTTCGCGCTTTGGAAATCGGTATCGTTCATATCTCCTCGTTCTATAGGCAATACCGTGGTATGCAGCGCTCTGTACGCGTTCAATTTGGGTGTCGCGATGTAGTCTTTCATACTTCCCGGGACAGGTGGATACAAAGTGTGGACCAACCCAAGAACGTGGTACGTTACTCGAATCGCGTGGGATCTCTTCGCGGCCTCGCTCAATCCTTTCGTAGACATATCGTCGAGCAAGACGATGCGAATCTGCGCAATTTCGTTCACGTTCGGTAGTCTCGACTTGAGATCTCTCAGTTTCTGTTCCTCTTCCTCGTCTACGTTGTCTTCGTCTTCCTCTTTGACGGGACTATCTTCTTCTTTGTCGTGAATAAAACCTGGCTTTTTCTTGCTCTTCAACGCCTTACGATATATGCCATAATTTTCCTTAACGTGTTTATCGACTGCAAAGCTTATCACGGAGCCGCGCAGAAAATCGTCGTCTTTCAATGCTTCGTTCAATTTAGCGGCAACGTTATTAATAACTGGCAAGTGAACGCGCTCGAGCTCCTCTTTTCTCTGCGCGACTGCCTCGTAACATCCCGGACTGGCCCACCCAAACGCAATCTCCTCCAACTCGTTTTTCATATCGTACATTCCTAACAGTTTCGCGAGCGGCGCGAAAACAAGTAAAGTTTCGTTTGATATCTTTATTCTCTTCTCTGGTTTCATCGACCCGAGCGTTCTCATGTTGTGCAACCGATCCGCAAGTTTAACGATAATCACCCGAATCTCTCCCGTCATGGCCAAGAACATTTGTTGTAAATCGTCTGCCTTTACGTCTGGTTCGTCGAAGGTTGAGCTCACGAAAGAGTCATCCGCTGCTTTGGAAACCGTGCTGGATACTTTTGACACTTTTGTCTCACCTTCAACGATCGCTCGAACCGAAGGGCCGAACATACTCTCCACGCTTTCAAACGTCACAAACTCGGTGTCTTCCACGGTGTCGTGCAGCAACCCGGCACATAATGTCTCGTGATCCATATAGTAAGACGCTAGAATACACGTTACAGCTACTGGGTGGATGATGTATGGTTCTCCGGATTTGCGCTTTTGACCATCGTGCGCGTGAAACGCGATATCAAGCGCCGTCCGGACTTGCACTCTTTCAAAATCTTGTAAGTATTCGGTTCTCCTTTCGAGCTCGCTTTCCCAGAGAAAGTCAGGAGTGACGTGCGACCAATCTCCATCGACACCGGCTGGAATAGATTGCGCATCTTCAATCGCTCTCGGAATAATCGATCGCTTTTCGTTTCTTCCGTTTAAAGGTCGCCTTCCAGAGCAAGACGACGATAAAGAAGAAGTCGAGCGTTCGTTTTGGTTATCGTTTTTGTCGTTGTTCTTGTTCTTGTTGCACGAAAATGACGAAGGAGAAGTTGTCATCATCGTATTCGCGTTTCTACGATTACATCTGCGACGGCGACTGTTTCTCGCGAGTTTTGTTCCAACGCGCACGGTTGGTGTCGTCGTGCCGTGAAAAGAAGACGAGTGCGACATGACGGACAAACAAGACCAACTGGATTATTTGTATTTAGACGCGCACAAATTCTTCCCTCTCTCTCTCTCTCTCTCCTCTTCTTCTTCTTCTTCTCGATGAAAAAAGCCGCGCGAGGGTGTCTCGATTGTTATCGAATCCGCGCAGATGCTCTCTCGCAGATCTCGCTAAGGATTGGGCTATTATTAAGTCCTGGAAGCGAGCGGCGGAAACGTATATCGCTTGATCGATTTGAAGTTTTGAAGAAAAAGAAAAACAACAAACACTTTTTCTTCATTTTTACAACAAAAACTTGAACAACAACTTGAGCAGAGCAGCAAGCGCACGGGGGCGGTACATCACAATCATCATCTCATCCTAGATTAATTCTGGAGCAAATGTTTGATGCGATAGCCCCGTCGCCGGAGCGCTCGCGAGGCGCTCCTCCGTCGCCAAACTTTTTGTGCGAAGACGAAAAGGGAAACATTTACATTCTTTCGAAGAAGCGTCGAGAAAACGGTCGCGTAGATACAACGATAACCTCGGATCGATCGCGAAGAGCCGCACAGCATGCCGCTGGCGTAGCTTCGCTCGAAGATGTTCGGGTATATTCAGGCATTCCTTCTTCGTCGTTATCGTCGAACGGAGAAGAAGAAGAAGAAGAAGTGCGCACGTTAGAAGTTTCGAGCGGAGGACAGTTTGCGATTTTGGTTTCTGCGAGAGAGAACAACAACACAAAGAAAACGAGTCGCGTGTACGTCGTTCGTTTACAACAAGACGATCAAGTGAACGCCGAAGGTGGAAACAAATCGTACTATGATATCTTACCAAAATACTTCGAAAGTGCGCCGAGCGCGACGGTTTTATCGGCCAAGTTTTGCCCGGGAACGGAGGAGTCGATTGCGATGTTAACGAGCGACGGATATTTTAGAATTGTAAACTTTACGAGGAGCTGCTCTGCTCCCGAGCAAATTTGGAAAATGGATCCATCGAACGAGCATTCTTCTTCCACACCAATCCGTCCGCAGGTTGTGGACTTTACATTTGGTCCACCGAGTGGATGGGGACGTTTCACCGTTTTCTTCTTGTGCGCTACGGAGGAAAAGAAAGTAGCGGCTGTCAAGTGCATGTGTCCTATCGTCGCGTCTGGGTCGAGAACATCGAGCCGGGTGTTGGATGAGCTTGCAAAGGATTCACAAATGCAGAAAGGCGGTGGTGAGTCTCTGCGATGGCTTGAACGTACGTTTGATATGACTTCAAAAGCTTCGGTTCGAGTTGCGCGAAAATTATCTGCGAATGCCTCGGGAGGCGAAGCGGTGGCATTGCAAGATTTCTTGACGACATCGTCCGCGTCGTCTATGCACTCGCACGCGTCCCGCGGTAATCTAAAGATTGCCGTGCGTTCACTTTCGGGTGATGGAAGAGGTGACGACGGTTTCTTGATTGCAACCTTGCAAACAGATCGTTTAATTGTGAGTGCAATTACCACCGCTTTGACGCCGTTGTGGACGAGCCGGGAAAGTCGCACGATTGAGGGGATTTTACACGCCTCGTCGACTTCTGGAGATAGACACGCGTCACCAACTCCTATTTTGTGCGACGTCGATGTCATAAAACTGGAGAATAGCGCGCAGGATGGTGGTAGCACGACGATTTATGATTCGTGTCAAAAAGTAGAGTGGGATACCTTTATCAAGCAGCGGCTTTTCGCTACGCTGAAAGGGTCTGTGCATAGTGTGGACCTTCGATGGCTGCCGATTCTTGAAGCGGCAGTTGCACGCGAAGAAGGTTTGAAATTAGATAGCATTAGCGATGATTTGCCTCTCCCTGAAGTGAAGAGAGTTTTAAGCGGTAGCTGCTCGGCAACCGATAGCTTACTTGGCGCTATTTCTCTTGGAGATCCGTTGGAAGCAGGTTTGATTCTCGCGATTCATTCGTCCCAAGGTGTGTTAGCCTTGACTCCGGAGGACGTTTCTACCGCAACAATGGACGTTTCGAAGAGCCCACTCGAAACAGTTCCGAAAAAGATGAACGATACGTCAAACGTCACCGGAGAAGCGCTAAGAAAGCTTGCGAAAGGGCCAGAGGCTACCTTCAACGCAGCCGATACGATAAATAAATACAGTTCAGCAGCTTTTGATACAAACACGAAATTTTCAGGTACTGACGAGGATGCGAATAGTGAAATTATGACAGTCTTATCGAAATCATTCGCTGATTTAAAAGCTCACCACGTCAGCTTTGGTCATCGAGCGCACGATGAAATACGCGCCGCCGGCTCGCGATTGGGGAGAGAAATTACTCGACAAATCGAAGAAGCTACAACCATGGCAGAAATGTCAAACACGTTGACAAATAACCTCGACGCACTTGGCACCCGATTTGACGACGCTGTAGAAAGACATGGGAAAATCCGCGCGCGACTGGTGGCTTTGGTCGAATCTGAAAGGAATCTTCCCGGCATGCTCTCTCGCGCCGAATCTCTCTTTGAAAGGCAGTTAGAAACGTATAAAGGTGATGTAGATTTGATTGAATCTCGCGTTGATGAGTTAGTCGACCGATGCGATGTCGTATGCGGAGAAGAGGAGAAGATTGGCTACGTAGGAACGGGGAAACGGGACGAGGACGAGGAGGACGAGGAAGGCGAAATCAGTTTAAGCGACAAGCTTTTGCGGGAAGAGCTTCAACGACAGAGCGACGCCATCCAAGCGAACGCGTTTAAGCTGAAAGTTATAGAAAAGATTCTTCTTAGCACCGAGTGAAGTATACTTTAGAGAGCGATGAAAGATAAACAGTTTGATATCAAAATTGCTAATCACAAAACCCCTAATCGTATTCGAATTCCTCCAAGGTTCGCTTCGTTGAACTAACAGACATGTCGGACGCAGATGAGTAGTCCATCATCCATTTCTGTAAAGATGTGAAACACAACTGTTTCCAATCTCCACAATAAATTTTGTTTCCCAATGGTGGTCCTCGACGAGGAGGCAGACGCCGACGACGACGAGAACAAGAAGGTGAAGAAGAAGAGCAAGGAACAAAGGAAAGAAACGACTGTCAAGAAACGAACGATCGATAACTCCCAAGAGAAGAAAAGAAAGAAGGATGAGGAAGAACAACAACAACAGCAAGGAGAAAAAGGAAAAGAGAAGAAGAGAAAAATAAGACAAACCAGAACGGAGGCGGCGAGTGCAAAAGTTGAAGAGCTTAACATACTTAGCTCGGAGATGACGTGCCGAATATGCGAGCAGACGCTCGTCGCGAAGAAGTTCTCCGCTAAACAGCTGCTCAAAGCGAAACCGGCGTGTATGGAGTGCTCGAAGAAGCGAGCGGAGATGGCGGCGACGAATGGTGGTGGAGGTAAAAACGTAAAGCCAGAGAGGTTGAAAAAGATGACGAAACGCGAAAAGCTCGACGCGGCGATTCAGCGGCGAAAACAACAAAAGGAAGAAAAGAGAAAGAGAAATGAGGGCGCCGCAGATAATGATAACGACGACGGAGAAAAGAAAGACGAGCGCGAAGATGATCCCTCGGAGGCTGGCGAAGATGCGCAAAAAGAGTTTGTTCCGGCGAAGATGGTACCATCGAAAACGGAACGAGGTGTAGACGAATCCGATGAAGTCGCACAGCGCTCGATGTATTGCGGAGGTATCCCTTTTCACAAAACAGATGAGGATATAAGAGCTGCGTTTGATGAGGAAGGTTTAGATGTCGATAGCGTCGATTGTATGGTATTTGCTGATTCGGGCCGTTTTCGTGGCATCGCTATAATCACTTTTCACAACGTCGCCGATCGCGACGAAGCTTTGAAATTCGACGGCGAAGACTGGGAAGGATTTGTGATGGTTTGTAAACCGTATAAAGTAAAGAAGGCTGACGCAGTTACGAAAGATCCGCCGAAAAAAATAGATGGCCAACGCGTCGTGTTTGTCGCGAATTTAGATTATTCCGTGACGGAAGATTTATTGCGAGAAACTTTCGCTCAAGGTTCTGAGATCAAAGAAATTCGCATGGGTTTGGATAAAGATACGCAAGATTTCAAAGGCTTTGCGCACATAGAGCTTGTATCGGACGGTGATCTCGCGCGAGCTTTGAAAAAAAATGGAAAAGAGTTATTAGGACGCGAAATGAAAGTTGCGTACGCGACGGAGAGAAGAAAAAATCCAACGGCTTCTTTCGGAAAGGGAGGAGGGGAAGGAGGACAGATGAAGAAGAGAGGCAAGAAAAGTAGCGGAAACATTGAGAGGAAATGAATACAATACATAACGCTCGCGTGAAATAAATTTACTACCGTATATGTGACTGAAACTAGTATCTATCCACTATCAAAGCATGTCGGCGTCTTCTTCTGTACGCGTTCGAGCGTCAATCTCTCTCTCAATGACTCGCGCCAGAAATCCATCCGACGTTAAAATACTTTTCGCATCTATGCCTTCAGATTGTTTATAAATGCTCATGATCGATTGAGGCGTGACGTAAAAGAAGATTTCATCCAACACTCGGACGCAATTCGCCACTCTCACGATGTTTTCTCGTTCCTTTTTATCTACCACAACGAGTTCCTCTTCGTGCGTCTTGCTTTTTTCGTTTGTCGCTTGCTTCGATGTTGCGGCGCCGGGCGACCCGACCCATATGAATCCGTTACATCCTATGAGAACCTCTATAAAAACACCCGGTGCAACTTCTAAAGCGTGAAAGTGCTGTGGCAGCCGCTTCACTAAACTCGGGCATACTTCCACGAGTACGCCTCTCGAAAGCCTTCCGTATTTCGTGGAACGCGCATGTAAGTTTGCCGCGCCGTCTTGAAATAATGACTGTACTTCTGCCGATATGACATCAGCGGTGTCGAATAATCGCGACATGTTCAACTCGTCAGCTTCGTTACGTCGTCTTTGTTGACCGCTTGGTAAGTTTACGCTCGAGAGTTGTAAAACCGCCTCTTGTCTCGAGTTTATGTCAACTTTCCACCTTTTCGAGGAAATCATGTTTATCCGACCGACCACGACGTCTCCAGTTTCTGGCGTGTACTTTGCTTTCATCGGTTTCACGGAGACTAACTTATTCACTCTTTCTACGACACCAGACACCGTCGCTCTCAACTCTCCCTCGGAGACTTGCGTCCCGTGGCCTTTTAGGAAACCTTCCGATGCATTGACGCCGTCAACAACTTCCCCAGGCGTCGTGTATAACATCACGCGAGATGAAGGTGCAGAAGACGTCGTTAAAGATTGCAGCGCGGACATCTTCCTCTCCCGCATCTGTTGCTCAACCTCAGAAACAATCATCGCGTCGTTCTCTTCCTTTCGTTCTTCCTTTCAGAGTTTCAGAGTTCACAATAATGCAGTTTTCCAAGTCTCCATTTCGCTTTCAAATTTCTCCATTTTATTCGCAAAAAAGAAGATACCAAATATTATGAGTGCGGAAGGCGGCGACGACGACGACGACGACGAGTTCGACGAGGATAGAATGACGTCGCTCGACGAGAGAGCTTCAAAAGTGGAAGCTAAAATCAAGAACATTAGTGGGAGAGTGATGCACGTCAACTCGACTTTGGAGTTGTTGAGGAGCGAACTCGACGAGCTGAAAAACGAGCTGAAACAGTTGGAGAAAGAAGATGCGACGAACGAGCACGTGGCAAACGCGCGCTTGGTTTTTGATGGCGCCGGTCCGGGTGGGCAACTTGGGGGATTCGTCACACCAGCCAAGCACAGTCGATTCATAAAGTATTTACTCGGGTCGGCGGTAAACTTAGTGTCCCGTAAAACGGAAGAGAGAATGCGATTGAAGGAAGAATACGTCAACTTCCGGGAAACGCAAACCATCAGCTATTTCCTCTTTCCGCTCGTGTTGTTTATTTGGTACAACTCGAAACATTCGGGGCATTTCTTTCTCCAAAGCCAGATAGCAGCTTCCAAGCACTCAGAATTCGTGGAGACAGTATTAACTGCTTCGTACCCCATCGCGTTACAGGCATATTTCAGTTGGCTCTTGTATTTTTACACCTCGCTCGGATTGCGCGAGAACATCCTAAAAGCAAACGGAAGTAACATTCGGCCTTGGTGGATTCAGCATCACTACTACTCCATGGCAATGGCGTTGTGCGTCTTAACCATGGACGTCGATTCCCCTTCATGCGTTACGTTTATTGGAAGATTTCTTTTCTTCACGTTCTGCCAAGGTATCGTCATGTTTCTTCAGAATCGATACCAACGCTTTCGCATGTATACGCGTGTCGCAATTGGCAAAGCGTCGCCGATGGACGTTTCGGCGACAGAATCTGGAAGCAGATTAAAGCTTCTGTGGCCGCTTTTGTTAACGTTACAGACGATGCAGCTCGTGTTTGGATGTCAAGTTTTGCTGAGGTGGTACAAAGAATTCGCGCGCAACGGAAAAGGATTGAGCGAATGGCAAGCGTTGGTGGCTGGGTCGCTCTTCGTCTTGATGGCACTTGGCAACTTCAACGCCACAGTGATGACTTTCATCCGGAAAAGAGATTACGCCATGACTGAAGCAAAGAGAAAAAACAAGAGGGCGTGAGTGATAAAGCGCGCATAAACTACGAATCTATCTGCCTACCTATTTGCCTATAACAACTCCAATCGATGTTCTACTTCTACGCTCTCAAATCTTCTACTGCGTTGTCCCAACGACCGCCCATGGGAACTCCCGCACAATTCGGGGGCTCAATACGTCGCCAAAAGGAGTCGCGCACAGCAACCATTCCTTGACGTTGTTGCTGAGTCATCTCATCCCAATTCAATTCAGGATGAAATATGTCTGATTTTTCCTTCGCAATTTCGTGTTCGGTCTTCATCGCATTTTCTAAAGCTTTCGGTAATCCCGAGTCGAGCAAATCGATACTTCTTTGCTTCAGCGTTCGAGCAAAGACGTTATGAACGATGCCAAATTGTTCGACCAACTCATCCACGCTCGTTGATTTAAAATGCTCTAAACATTGTTTCGTTCGCCGAGGGAGCTTTATTTGCGCGTTAGCGTTCACATGACACCGATAGTCTAACGAACCAAGTTTTCCCGCGCACTCGGCGCTTTCGCGCACTCGCCACGATTCCAAGTTCCCGGGTAGGAAGAGCGAACTGATTGCGCAGAGTCTATTTCTTTGCTCGTCATATACTTGCCATCCTAGAAGGTTATCATTGTCGATCAGCTTTACCCGCGCATCGTCATCGATGAAAACGTTTTGCGTGTGTCTGTCACCCGAACAAAAGATGAATTCGTACAAAGCCGCTCGAACGATTTGCTCCGATGGAACCGAATCTATAATATGCGCGACATCCGAATCCGAGTTGGCAATTTGACATATGGAGTTTAACCCAATGCCTGCAGCCGGGGAAGTGAACGCCCCGAGCTGATCGACAGCGACGGATTCTGGATGCACTGACCATGGATCTATCGGTATACCCGCCGGTGCGGTAGCTTTCACCTTCGCCGACCACGCTCGAGAGGCGACGTTTTCCAATCCGCAGAAATCGCTCAGTTTCTGCACGGACTCAACGTTTCGAATGGATAACAAATCTTTGCCTTTCTCGTCTTCTATGTGTTGCCTGGCGCACTTGCGATTGTGACGCGGTAACCCAGGAATGCACGGAAACTTGACGAATGGTAAAGAGAGTAACTCCCCGGAAGCGTCGAACGATTCTCCCACATCTTTGTTGACGTAATCTGCGCGTAGAACTGTTGCTGCGCTGGCGCCGACTTCACGCTTTACTTTATACTTTTGTCTTTTTTCATTCTTTAACGCATATGTCCCGTTGATGCGACGAAGGATCACGTCGTCGCACCCCGAACACGGAGCAGTTCCCGCGCACACCTGGTTCACAGAGTTTGCTGAAATCGACGCTTTCGTCCAGTCCACTGCGCATCCGTCACATTCGGCGCAAAACGGAAGCGGAAAGTTTGGCGCAGGCAAGGGAGAAATTTCTGGGGACAAATCCGGGGACGACGACGACGACGACGACGACGACGGTGATGATGATGATGATGATGATGATGATGATGATGATGATGACGCAGTCTTGATTGAACTCGTTGCTCCGTATACACCTACGTGTGGGCGTTCTTCAGACGACTTTACTGTTGCTGTTAGTGTTTTTGTATCTACTTCTTTGCTGGAATCTGTCCATTCGTGACTCGCGGCGCGTTTGTGGTGCTCCTTCTTCACTATGCGGTGCGCGTGCTCATGCGTGCGATGTTTATGCTGCTGATGATGGTGTCTATCGTCATCACCCGAGGTTGGGGTTGACGATGGTGTCACCGAAGAAGACGATTTCAGTTGCGATTCAAGGAACGCGTCTTCCTCTCCCGGCTTTAGAATGTGCGGTGACGAGGAAACGCGCCTCGGAGCTTTCAACGACGCGTGCACTGTAGGAGGTAGCGCGAACAGCAAAAAGAAAGGAATGATGCAAAATAGACGGAGTGAACGTCTCATTTTTCCAGCTCCTTTCTTTGAAGATACTTTCTCCTTCCTCCTTCCTCTCTCTGTCTCTCGCTCTCTCGGAGTGGGAAACTGGAGAAGAAAAAGTCAAAATAAATCTAAAAATAAAAAATACACCACACAACTTTGACCACTCGACACTTTAACGCGTAACCAGAAGCGGGACGGTTGTCAAGATGGACGAGAAAGAATCGGTATTCGCGCTGATTACTAAAGTGTCACCATCGCCGTCATCGAACGTCGAAGCCGATGAAGTCGACGAGGACTACAAGAAACGAGAAGGAGAAGAAGAGGAAGACGAAGACGAAGAAAGCGAAGAAAAGACGAGAGAAAGATACAAGAGCAAATACACCGGATCGATCCATCCATCTGCATTCCCTACGTTTGGTGTTAACGATAGACGTTTAGCTGCTACGTTTGGGAAGGCAAGAAATGCTCTGAAACCGGACCCGAAATCGTTTCTTCAACGTAGCTCGTCGGTGAAATTGAACGCAGCCGAGCGAGCTCGACGACCAATGATCGAGACCATCGAAGACAGCGCGCGCGAAAAAGCGAGGATAAAAGCACCAATACCGTCTGACCGGGGTCAACTGAGAGAGCGAGTAGTAATCGATCGAGTGAAAAAGAACGCACTCGATGTTATCTTTACCGAAGGAAACCCACAGGTGACGAAAACTGGCAATGCCAGGCTATTCGAGGAGTACAATAGAAAGACGCGCGGAAAAGTTCCGAAGTATTTACAAGAGATTAAGAAAAGCATCGCACATGGTAATCGTGTTGTGACTACGCCATTAGCTCACGATAAAGAGTTGCTTACCGAGGAGGAAAACGGCGAAGAAGCGGTGTTACGACAACAGTGGCTATACTTGAACGCGATATATCAAAAACTACCATTCGTTATCGATACTCCATCAAAGAAAGCGAGAAAAGAAGAATGCGAACGACAGTTGGATGCAATTGAACGCAGACTAGTATTATCGCATTGATACGATACATTTAGAGAGCGATGAAAGATAAACAGTTTGATATCAAAATTGCTATTCACAAAACCGTTGTCGTAGTATTCTATATATTTCTACGAAGAATAATAACATCGAAAACTCGCGAAGCGTTTGTTTTTTCGTTGCCTTTTTTTTATCCTTGAGCGTATCGCCTCGTCCATTCCGCGGCAGTTTTATCGTGCGCTTCTTTATCATTCAGTAACTGTTGCGCGATGGACCCGACTAACGGGTCGTGCGGGTTAGCATCCGTTAACAAGGAGCAAATGCTCAACAAGACTTTCGATATCGTCAACGCCGGCGACCACTGGTCTTTGAGAATGTCCAAACATATTTGTCCCGAGGAGTTGATGTTACAGTGGTAAATCCTCGTACGAAAGGTAACTTTCGGAGGCTTGAATGGATAATCAGTCGGGTAGTGAATGTCCAAGAAGAAGACGCCTCCGTTATACGGCGAGCCTGTTTTATTTTATTTATGGTTGTTGTTTTGAGAGAGAAGAATTAAGATTTTTTTTTGAATTTCGTCGTCGTGTGAACGCGCTCGCGAAAAGAGAGGGAAAAAAAACAAAAAACGAAGAAGAGTGCGAGGAGCTGTTCGTACCTGGTGGACCCATGATCGTGCTCACCCACTCGTATAAGTTATCGCCTTTTGGTCCCGCGCTACAGTTCGTCGGTGGTTCCAAACTGATTTCCGCGAGTTCCTTTTGGATGCGTTTTGCCGCTGAACTCATTCCAGACTTGCTCATCTTCTCTCTTTCTTTCTCAACTACTAATTTTATGAAATCACTCTCTCTCTCTGCTTCTCTCTCTCTCCTTCTCTCTCTCTCTCTCTTTGTTGATGTATGCGTATCTCCGTTCAACTTTTTTGAGTTAAACACACTTCTCCTCGCGATACGTTTTTTCTACTCTCGATCGAGTCTGTTTTATTACACCGTAAGTGCGCGCACTTCTCCCTTCTTTCGTTGCAAAAAGAGATGAAGTTTTGACGGAAAAAATCGTGTTTGAAAATTTTATGCCAAGAATAATGAAAAGCAGCATTTCTGGACAGAACACATTACACCTTATTGACGAAGAGAGAAAGAAAGAAAGAAAGAAGAAGAAGAAGAAGAAGACAAAGCGTCTCTCTTTATTCTCGCTCACTTTCACTGGGCTCGATATCATGAAACGCGATGGCACTACGCGGAAGCAACCGAAACAACGACGACAGTCGCGTGAGATATTCGTCGTATTCTTTCTCATCTTTGTTGCGTTGGCCTTCTTCTTCGTGTTCTCATCTTCATCGTCTTCTTCTTCTTCTTACGACGACGACGACGACGAGTCGTACTATCGCTCGTCCACTTTCAAGAACGGCAAGAACAGAAGAGGCACGCAGGACAACGGAAGGAAGAAAAGAGACACGCCGTCGGTATGGCAAGGCAACCCGATACGTTTCGACGTTCCAGACAATGTGGACGTCGAGTCGTCGTTAACTTTTGCACCTCCTCCGCCTCCTGACAAACCGTTGTTTAAAATCGGTTGGGCAAAGTTCAAACAAATGGAAGATAGAGTCAAGAATACCGAGAAAGATGTGTTTGAAAGAGGTTTACGAGTTTCCGCGCTGAAGGATAAGTGGGCGGACTACTTGCCTCGACCGCCGAAGAATACGTTGCGACCGATTCGCATCGCCGTTCCTGAAAGAATCACCTCGAGCGAGTTGGAAAGCATAAAGTCGAGAATAGCTCAGGAAGATCGAGAGCGTTTAGAAAAGTTGAGGGAAGTGAAAAAAGAAGAGAACGATAGGCGAAAAGAAGAGGATGAGTTTAACGATCGCGTTCAAAATCAAGGATTGCGAGAGTCTTTGAGTAGACTGAGCAGTTCTACACGAGCGGCGTTGTTAGGAACTTCGTCTTCTTCTTCTCCTTCTAAGCATGGTAGTAGTAGCAGTAATAATAGACATAGCAGTAGCAGTGGTAGCAGTAAGCACGGTTGAAATGTAAATATATTTGTTCTAGTTGTTAGCATTTTGTTGACCCCCTCCCTCCTTGCGAACTACGCTTCCGTTCTTTTCTCTTTCTTCTTTTTCAGTTCTTTCCCATTGTCTTTGTTTTTTTGGGATTTCCACACGATCTTATTGCCATTGTTATTTATCTCTTCATTATTGTATTCGACTAACACCGCTGCTCTCATCATCCACAGAAATGTCGAAGAAGAAAGAGTCCGTGGAAATCGAGATGACCACTGGTGTCTCCAATTCCGACGTGCTTCGGTTTAGCCCGGATTCTGACGACGAAGACGATGGACGAGGGTACGTTTCTTTTTCTTCTAGACACCAATCGCGCAAAAGTTCTTTCCTTCTCTGATTTTAATAAAAGAAATTTCGCACCCTTCTTCTTCTTCTTCTTCTTCTTCTTTTTCTTCTTTTCTTCTTCTTCTCGTATTCGAGAGTTTGTTTGTTCGGCCACGTGGACGAGAACGCGCGCGTTGTTGTGTACTAAGAAGCACGTATTTCTCTATTGCTTTCACAACACCTCGCGTGAAAACAGAATTTTCAAAGCGAACAAACCAGACGTGATGAAAGATGGTTTCGCAGTCTACATGCAAAGAGCAACGCAAGAGTTGTTTTTTACAAACAAACTGAATTATCTGTTGGTGTGCGTCCCGTTAGCGATTATTTCCAACGGAGGCGGTTGGGGAGACGGCATAACGTTTACTTTCTCGTTGATTGCGATTTGCCCATTAGCCGAGCGTTTGGGATTCGTCACAGAACAGTTGGCGGGATATACAAACTCAACCGTAGGCGGCCTGTTGAACGCGTCGTTTGGGAATGCCACAGAAATGATCGTCTCCATGTACGCTTTAAAAGCTGGATTATTACGTGTCGTCCAGTTGTCTTTGCTCGGCTCTATTCTTTCGAATATGCTTTTAGTTCTTGGGTGCGCGTTTCTCTTTGGAGGCATGTCGAGGAAAGAACAATATTTCAACGCCGAGGGCGTCATGATGAATTTTGGTTTGCTTTTGTTGGCGGTGATGGGGTTATCGCTCCCAGCCTTGTTGCACTTTACGCACACCGAGCTGCACGGAACTGCGTCGGAACTCGCTCTCTCTCGATTTTCGAGTACAATTCTTCTTTTAATCTATTTGGCGTTTTTGTATTTTCAACTGGTCACGCACACGCATCTTTATGAAGACGAAGAAGATGACGACGACGACGACGACGAGGAGGAACTAGTTCTCGGCTTTTGGGATTCCATCGTTTGGCTTGGAGTCTTTACAGTTTTTATCTCCATCTTATCCGACTATTTAGTCGCAACTATCGAAGGTGCCTCGGCGTCTTGGGATTTCTCTGTTGCTTTTATTTCGGTAATTTTATTACCCATCGTTGGGAACGCCGCCGAACACGCCTCGGCGGTAATGTTCGCGATGAAGAATAAAATGGATATCTCGTTGGGAGTAGCTGTCGGTTCGTCGACGCAAATCGCGCTTTTAGTCATACCGTTTTGCGTCATTGTTGGCTGGTTCATGGACAAGCCTATGGATTTGAATTTGCAAATGTTTGAGACGGCGACGTTGTTCACAACTGTCATCACAGTCGCGTTCGTTTGTCAGGATGGAAGATCGAATTGGTTGAAAGGATTAGTGTTGATATTAGCATACATTCTTCTCTCAGCCTCGTTCTTTTTCCACAAAGATCCGGCATTGATTGGCCGCCAGGCAGCAAGTTCAATTAATGAGTGGAATGAAGAGTTCTGAGAGGTCGAAGGTTGGGTTTCGTTTAAATATAAAATTACTAGTCAAGATTGTGTTTATTATCATTACGTTCGTGTACTTTTCCTTTTTCTTCAATTGTGTCGTTTGTTTAATTTCATAGTCAGTTAGTTTATTATCAAATCAAGCCTTGCTTTCTGCCATAGCATTCGCTGTCGCCGCCGCGATTTCTTGATCGGTTCCGTTCGGGAGGTAGTAATACTTACCGCCACACTTTTGCGCCATTTCTTCCGCCATACCCGAGGAGACGAATTTATTTTCCGTATCGATAACGAGAAGTGACATGCCGTTCCCGGTCATCAACTTCGCCATGTCGTAAACTTCCGACTGCAACTCCTCGTTGCTTAACTTTGGGGCATCAGGGGACATAAACTCTGGATCTCGCATAGATTTACCAAGCGCAACGTTCGCTCGACCGTCGGTCAAACACACCACGGTAACTCTCGAAACATCGCCCGACGACATAGCGTTGATGCCAGTACGAGCCGCAACAGATAAGCCGTGCGCTAACGGAGAACCTCCACCGCACGGCATCGTGTCCAACCGATTTCTCGCCATAGAGATAGAGCGAGACGGCGGTAACAAAACTTCAGCCTCGTCCCCACGGAAAGGAATGATACAAACTTGGTCGCGAGACTTGTAAGAATCTTCTAAGATGGAAAGCGCAGCACCTTTCGATGCATTCATTCTGTTCAAAGCCATGGAACCAGATGCATCGACTAAGAAAATAATCAAAGCGCCAGACTTTCGTGCCAACTTCTTCGCTCTCATGTCGCCCTTCTCGACGTACACTTTCTTCTTCTCCGCGTTTGGATCTCGGTTTCTTCGCGCGGCTTGGTAAGGCGCTGCCGCGCGCAGCGTTGCATCGACGGCTAATCGAATCGTGTTGCCTTTGGGTAAAACTGGCTTGATGTAACGTCCTCGGTCTTGCGAAAAGATGACATTTTTCGAACGACCGGATCTCCCGCCACTTCTATTCGTGGCTTTGGCAAATTGCATGACTTCGTCGTCCATGACAACTCCTTCGGCATCAAAAACAAACTCCTCGGGAATATCTGGCACGTCGTCCTCTTCTTCCTCTTCGTTTTCGTTTTCATCTTCGTCTTCATCTTGATCTTCGTCATCATCCATGTTATCCTCGGGCGGCGGCGGCGGCGGCGGCGGTTGCTCATCCTCTGGTGGCGGTGGTTCTTCCATGTCAGAAAGCTCCGATCGTGGGATGATAACGAGACGGACGGCTTCTTTTAAATCGTCCGCGTTTACTTTTGATCGACCATCTAATGCTGCCAAAGCCTTTGCCGCTCTTACGGCGAACAATTCAGCTCTGTGACCCTGCACTTTACCCCGAGTCGCCTCCTTGACTAAATATTCAACCTGTTCTCGACTGATTGTGCACTCTTTCAACCACTCTCGAGCTAAAATAATCGTGCTTTTAATACCATCGGTAGCCTCTGCCGCATTTTTCACCGAAATATCAGCTTGGTCTTGGAAACCCATGGCTTGATCGACCGCCGAAACACGATCTTCAAACTTCATGACTTGATCTGCACTCAAAGTCACCGCGATTCTGTCCAACAAGTGCTCGCGCAATTGACCTTCTTCCGGGTTAAACGTCGCGATTAATAATGGTCGACACGGGTGTCTCAATGTAATACCTTCCCGTTCGACAACGTTAACACCTTCTGCCAACACAGAAAGTAACAAGTTCGATACGGAGTCATCCAACAAGTTAATCTCGTCGACGTACAAGATACCTCTATGCGCTTCAGCTAACAATCCAGGTTGAAAGACTGTTTTACCTTGCTTCATGGATTCTTCGATATCGACGGTACCAACCAAACGATCTTCGGTGACGCCCAATGGCACCTGCACGAACGGCGCTTCTTTGATGAAGGTTTCGATGTTGCCCGTTTTTGGATTTTTTTGCACGATGTTCGCGAGTCCGGTTTCCCATTCGCGAGGATTTTCTGGGTCGGAGTTTGCGTAGGAACCTTTCACGACTTCAATCGGCGGCAAAAGCGCGTGCAACCCTCTCGCCATGATCGACTTCGCAGTACCTCTTTTCCCTGAAATGGCAATACCACCGAGCGCGCCATCGACACCACCCAGCAATAACGCGGATTTGATCTTTTCTTGCCCGATGACCATGGATAAAGGAAACGCTTGACGCACACCGGAAGATATGACTTCTTTATTCGCGTCTTCGTCCATTTGCATCTCTTCGAGCTGTTTCAATCGCGCCGCCGCAGCTTCAGCTTTGTCTTGAGGCTCCGAAACCGCCGCTTTCGGGACGACAGTGGTGATGGCAGTATGTCTTCCTCTTCTAAAATGTTTTGGTCTCGATGAAGATGATGATGACACCTTCTTTCTTTGCGCGACGCTGTGTCGCGCTCCGAGTGCCATAGACGTGGACATCGAGGCGGACATGACGTTGATCTCGTTAATTACTCGCTCTTCTGTATCCCTTCGTTTCTGACGTTGCACTTTTAGCTCGCAACAGATGAAAGAGAGAGAGAGAGAGAGAGAGAGAAAGAAAATACTTTTGAGGAGAGGAAGGAGTGTGCGGGAGAGCTCTTTTTATCTTTTTCTGTTTTTTAAAGATCTTTTCCTGCATGCCTCAAAAACTCACGAAGATACTCTCTTCTCATCATCATCATCATAAATCAAATACAAATAGTATAGTAATAATGCGCGCGGTGAACGCTCCACTCACGGTTTCGAAACCATCGACCAGTAACACACCATCTCAGCGTCGAGCTTCTTCTTCGCTCGCGACGACCTCTGCGTTACCGCCTGGATTTGTCGCTTTCGGCGGCTTATCTGTTTTTCTCGTTGGTGCGACGAAAGCTTCGCAAATGAGACTGGAGCAAAGAGTGGGAGAAGAGATGGAAAAATGCACGAAGAATGGCATAGATACTTCAGATTTGTATTACGATTTTGATTTACCTGGGGATGCCTATCCGTTCGGAGACGCGGAAGGCATGGATTGGGTTCCAGATGATTGGAAACCTCCCAAGAAAGGGGACCCGAAATTCCTCCCGACTCGAATGCTCGGTCAATTAACTATGCGAAATCAATTATACGACGTGACCATCAAGGCGCAGGAACAAGGCGTGGATGTGAGCGACGTGTTAATACCTTTCGTAGACGAGGATGGGAACGCGTGCGATCCGAAGTATGATTCGAATCAAAAGCGATACGTCGAGATCAGGAAACGATTGGGGATGTAGACGAACTCCGGCGTGCATCGTCCTCCCCTTACTCCTCTTCCTCGTCGTTCGTTCTTAGCTTAATCATCGTTAAATTATTCTTATTATATTATTCTTTCTATTACATCTATTGGAATCTCTTCTATAACAAACTCTCTCTCTCTCTCTCTGACTGTCTCAAAAATCAAAAAAGCTTACTTCATCTTCGCGAGCTTGGCATCCTCCTCCGCCTTCTTGGCCGCTTCTTCCGCCTTCTTGATTCTCGGGCCAACCTGCCAGACGTTCATCATCTCCGTTCTCAACTTTTGGTACGCCTTGAAGGATTTCATTTCATCCGTCACCGTGACCATCTCAACCGCACCAGACTTCTTCTTCTCCAACGGCATAATAGTAGCACCCTTGTGCTGCGTGGCAGCCGCGATCGTAGCCTTGTCCGCATCGCCGTGCTTCGGCTTCGAGTTCTTACGCGGGAAGAGGATCAAGTTAGACATGTACGCCTTTAATCTCTCCACGTTTGTCGCCAAAGACTCCTCCGATCTGTTTTTTCGCCTGTGGTCGACGCAAATGCCAATGGTCGGGGCGAGTTTTTTCGGGATACCAGCCGCTTTCAACTCCTCGAGCGTGAAACCTCTGCCGAGTCTTTGCTTAAAGTTGTATCTTTGCGTCGGGCATTGGACCGCCGGTCTCAAAGCACCAGAGACTGGGCGCGGGAAGGTAGCTTTTGCTTTCTTCTCGCGTGCTGTTTAGTAGAGGTGCAAAATGAGAGTAAGAGAGACGTCAGCGAAACGAACATAAACCAACAGAGTCCAACGTCATTTCCGCGAAAGAGCTGGTGAAAATGGCGAAAGGGCTTTGTTTTTCGCTTTGAAGCGAAAATGTGGACGGGCGGAAATGCACCCGAACGGACCACACGCGACGTGCTCATTCGAAAAGTAACCATGTAAACGTACCAATTCTACGGGACTTCTTGCGACCGGCTTGGTTAAACCATGTTCGCACGAAAGATTGCGAGCAGTTCCTGTAATAAGAGAATAGATGAAAATTCGTGAGTGAGCGGGGTTCGCGCGCGTAAAGGGAAAAAAGGGAGAAAATGAACGCTATTCGACGCGCGTTCTCGAAGACGCGAACGATAAACGCGGCGTAAAAGGAGATAATGACGTACCCTTGCCAATCCTTCTTGAAGTGCTGGTGGGGGATTTCGTTGTTGTGCTTCACCATGTTTGTACGTGTGTGCGCTAACTAATGGCGTGTAGTGATTTCGGCTCCTCTACGAGTTAGGGGCTTTTATTTTTTCTTTGGTTGGTCGATGCTTCAAAAATGCGAATACTAGTCCACCGACCGTTTTGGTTTATATGTGCGAAATTATTCTTTATTTAATCGCGATGAATACTACTATCAACAATATATTAATGATACAAAGCGCATTTAAATCTATGATTAGCTCTCTACTACGAATACACGCGCATGCGCGCACACACACATTGTCTTTACGCGAAAATCTCCCGAACGGCTCGCGCCGCTAACCTGGACGACAGGCGTTCGACGAGCGTCGGCAGAATTTGGTTCGCAACGGCGGGCAAAAACGGGCGCATTTCCTCGAACGTCTCTCGCGAAAATGCGTTTTCATTCGAACCTGAACTATTACCACTTCGGCCGAGTAAAAAGTTCAAAAGTTTCGTCACGTTTTCTGCGGTATCTTTATCCTCTTGCGTGACTTTCGGGGCCAAAGCGATGCTATTCGGCAACCCGAGAACGGGAAATAAAATGGGAATTCTCGCGTCTTTCAAGCCAACGCTGGTTAACACTGCCACCGCAGATTCTCTGCTCAAGGCGTCCACGCCCTTGACTACTTCATCAAGAAGAAATTCGCGGAAGAAACTACCTTGCGGAGATAAAACGAATTGCAAAGCTTCTCGCGATGTTTTCTTTTCCAAGTTTGCGCTCGCCTCGGCGGAGACGCCCGAAGACGTCGAGACGTCTCTTTTAAAGCTTTCCAAGGCTTCGAGTAAATCAATCAAGCGGTCGGCGTCAAATACAGTAGACTTCCCGTAGACCATATAGCGAAGAGCCTCCTGTAAGCGCGCGTCGTCGTTTGACGTCAACAAACGTTTCGATAAATACGGATACGCTTCGTCGACGAGCGCAAAGTCTGGATCACCGACGAGCGCGATACCTTCCAAGACACCAATTGCACGAATAATAATCGCAAAATACGGCGGAATTCGAAACGGAAAATCGAACGTAATTTGTGCGAGATCAGCCGCGAGCTCTTGAAAGTTTATGCTCTTGGCCCCGCCGCCTTCGAGCGCTTGATCGAAAACTCTCCCGAGTGGCGCCGAAAGAGGCGACAAGTCCGTGCCTTCTTCGATGAAATCGAGCGTCACGAAGTCATTCACGATGGCGTCGTAATCGCGATGGATCAAGTGCGAAATAGCTTCAATCATGCCGTATTTAATGTTTTCGTCAATTTGCGTCATCAAACCGAAATCTAAAATAGCGAGTCTTCCGTCCGGAGTGCGAATCAAATTCCCCGGGTGAGGATCCGCGTGGAAAAACCCGGTATCGAGGAGCTGTTTCAGATAGCAAATGACACCAACTTTCACTAAATCTCCGACATCGTCCGCGGTACTTTGCGAGAGTTTCTCGCCTTCGAGCCATTCGCTCGTGATGACTTTTCGCCTCGTGTGCTCCATGTATGTCCCCGGGACAACAACTTGCGGTAAATCCTTCTTGATAGACTCCGCAAACTTGATTTGATTTTGACCTTCGTTGACGTAATCAAGCTCCTCGAAGAATCGCAAAGCCCATTCGTCTAAAAGCGCGACGACGTCGGTGTTGAATCCTTCAACCGTGCGAAGGAATAATCCGATGCGTCGCAAAACGAATAAATCAATCGATACTGTTTCCAACACTGCCGGTCGCTGAACTTTTACCGCAACGGTCGCTCCGTTACTTTTTAGGACACCTTTGTACACCTGTCCTAAACTAGCCGCGGCGACTGGCTCCGGTCCGAGTTCGGAATACACGTCTTGCCATTTACATCCCAACTCGTTCTCGAGCGTCTGAAAAGCGAGCTCGTTATCGAACGAAGGCACTTTATCGCACAATTTTTGCAACTCAACCATAGCTTGCGGACCGAGTAAATCTGGACGAATTGCGAGCGCTTGACCGAGTTTGATGTATGCCGGCCCTAACGACGTGACGATTTCTCGAAGTTGAATCGCTCGCTTCACGGAATTTTCCTCCGTTTTCTTCGTAATGAAGTCGGCTACCAAGCCGCTGATAAATCCTCCACCGATTGTGGCGAGTTGAAATGCTCTTTGAACGACCGCACCGGATCGTTTCGACCAATAACGCTCAATAGCTTCGGGGTCGTATACCAGAGGTAGTTTATCTTCGTTGGTCCCATCGTCGTATTTATCGAAATCAATCACTTTCATCTCAACGCCTTGTTCAGCAAAATCTGACTGGTCGATATTCGTTCCTCGTAATCCGCTCATTAACACGTTCAAGTCTTCGTTTTCTTCCATTTGCATTCGTATGTCTTTCATCTGTGACTTCATATCTCGCATCGATGAGGATGACGAGGATGAAGATGAGGAGGATGAAGTTGTGGTTTCCGTTTCCGGTTCTTGAATCGCTTTCGTGGAAACAACAAAGACGTCATCTCCTCGTTTCTGTCGTAATCCACCATAACCGATGTTTTGTCTGGAGGACAACGACGTGGAGATTTTGGAGGAAGAAGTGGAATAGGACGACGATGAGCGTTTAACTCTGTTTTTCGCGGCGCTCGAGGAGACTTTTCTCGCGTGCGCGCGCGTTGCGACGCTCGTCGTTGTTGACGCGTTCATGTAATTTTTTTAAGCCACGTTTGGACGCCTGCCAGCTTATTTGTGCGGACTGCGTTGCGTCTCTCTCTCGTTCCATCTCGAAAAAACATCTCTTCTTTTTTCTTCTTTTTTTCTTTCAAACTCCACAAAAAAAAAGTATGGTTGCCAAACCGAAGAAGGCACCAGCCGCCAGCGCAGCGAAGAAAACAAAAGCAGCAACAACAACAACAACAACAACAACAAAAAAGACGAAGAAGAAAGAAGAAGAGGACGAGGAACAACCTCAACCATCCCGAGTGGATAAAGCGCAGATACAAAAAGCAATCGCCGCGTTGCGTTTGCATTTGGACAAAGTAAAGCAAGAGAAAGAGAAAGATCCTTTGTTTGAAGACGAAGGCGACGATGCGTACAGCGTTCTCATCTCTTTGCGAACGCAACCGGTTGGAAGCGCGAAGAGCAACGCGAAAATGAAAGCCATTCGCATTCCACATTCTATGGTTAACTTAGAAACCGCAGAGTTGTGCTTGATTGTAAAAGATAACGACGGTAAAGGACACAAAGAGGCAAAATTGAAGGTCGAGTCCATGGGAGAGGACAAAGCGGGAATAGCGAAAGTTTTAGGAGTGAGCAAGTTGCGAAACAACTACAAACCGCACGAGGCGAAGAGAAAGCTGTGCGATTCGTACGATTTATTCTTAGCAGACGAGAGAGTGATTCCAGTGTTACCTAAACTGCTCGGTAAGACGTTTTTCAAGAAGAAGCGACAACCGATTCCGGTCGATTTGACAAAGAAGGACTGGGCCAAGGAAATTCGAAGCAAGACGTCGGCGACGTATTTGAGTTTGAGTAGCGGGACGTGCGTTCGCGTGAAAACGGGTACATCCGCGATGAGCGTAGAAGACGTCGTGGAAAACACCGTCGTTGCCATAGAAGGTGCGGTAAAACACATCCCTCGACGATGGGGCAACATCCAGAGTATTTTCGTCAAATGTAACGAAACAGTCGCCCTGCCGTTGTATCCTTAATTAGCTGCATTTGAGAGAAGAAATAAAAATATCAGAAAGATAAAACAAACTCGCTGACGCTTCCGTCATTCTTCTCTTTCGATACTTCAAAAGTTTGTACACTTTAAACGCGTTTTTTTGCTTGCGAATATAAAAGCGCAGATCATGAGACTGCATTTTATCCTCGCCGTTCTTGTCCTCGCAATGGTGTCCTCCTCGCCTCCATTTTTTCACGCTTCCGCGGAGGACGACCAGTGCGTCGGATTCCTGGAAAACTGCGAAAAGAATTGCGGGGAAGGGAAACTCAACGAGAATAAATCTCTGTGTAAGACGTGGCAAGGCGGCGTGTACAAGTCGTGCGTGTGCGACGGCGCCGGGTTTGATTTCGAAAGCAGCGAAGAAATGGTGCGTGTTGTGTTTAGTCTCTTTTTGTCCGGAATTCTCGTTCGCGATGTGCCCGCTATAGTCCTTTGCGAATCCCGCGTCACGGCACGGTATTCTGTTTTCTTTTCTCCCCTCGGGGATGCAAGAAGCTTCTAGGAAAAGAGTGTTGGCCCGAAAAAGAAAATCCAAGTTGTTTACGAATCGAATCAAAAATGTACTGACTTTTATTCTCCTTTTCTCTTTCACTCACCGATCACAGGTTCAAGAAGAAGGCGACGATGCGCGAACGATGATGGCCTCGTCATCCTACGCGGAAGAAGGAAGCACCGAAGAGGCAAAGGGAGAAGGAAAAGAGGGAGAAGAAGGAGCGATGCCAGAAATGATTGCGTGCGAAGGTCCAGCCGGGAACGGAATGACGACGAATGCGAATGAAAATTTGGATATTTCTATTCCGGGTATGATGATGCGCTCTTTCTTTGGAGATGGGATGGATGATTCCACTTTCTCCTCCTCTTCGTCATTGTTTGGTCAAGACGAGACTTCAGACGCTTCTTTCCTCGGTTCGGCGCGTCAAAACTATCTCTCGCAGCAACCGACTTACTTTTCCAGCCGCGTCTTTCGAGTCCCTTTGATTTCTTTCGTTGAAGAAGAAGACGGTAACAGCGATATCATCAATGATAACGTTGGATTTGAAACCTTATCGTCGCTTGGCGAAGGCGACAGGTATTCACGCTCGCAACCTTTCGTCTTCTTCTCCTCTTCCTCCTCCTCTTCAAACGATGATGGTATGGACGCCGACGTAGCACTTATGAAGGATTTCCAAACCGTCGTGGATGGATTCTTTGGTAGTTTAGAGGACGGAAGCAGCAGCAGACTTGGTGAAAAGCCAAAGCCGCCGCCGACGACGGTGCAATACAGACGTTACCGGGAACGCAAAATGCGACGCGAGCGCGCGTTGACGTGCTTTATCTCCGTATCCTTGATTTCGTTGGTGTTATTTTCCATTTATGTCGCAGTTACTCGAATTTTCGCGGACGACGACGACGAAGAGGACATGTATCGTGAGTTGTGTGATGACTCTAAAACTGAGCCACTTTTATGTCTCGATGCTGAGGTTGTTGAAAATGGCGACGCGGGCGTCGTGGAACACTCGAAGGTATACGCGGTGAATTCGAGATGGAAAAGCGCCGCGAGAGTTTAAACGATTAAACATAAAACAGTAACAAAACAGCGTGTAATAAAGAACTTTGTATGTAAAAATGTATATCAACCCGCCCTTAACTGTTTGTTTCTTCACAGCTTTTGACAGTCGCTTTCTCGTCGCGCACTTCCTTCACAAAAAATAGAGAGAGAAGAACAACACACTTCAAGAAGATGGATAACAGAAATCTTTTGGCGGCGCGTTCATCGTCAACATCGTCGTCCTTCTTGACTGCGCAGTCTAAGAGAAGAAGCATTCGCCGCGGATCTTTAAATGCACCATCCGCCATCTCGAGGTGGAAAGAAGAAGAAGAAGAAGAAGGAAAAGGAAACGGTGGTGACGGCGACAGAAGAGTTTTTTCCCATTGGTTTGGTGTAACGAACAACAACAGAGAGAAACAAGGACAACGACAACGACGAAGACGAAGACGACAACGACAAAGTAGCGGAGTAAGAGCGCACGGGACAACTTTTTCGGCGGCGTCGTACGCGTCGGGTAACGGCGATGATGCTGCCGGAGGAGAAGCAATACGTGCAGAAGAAGAGGATCCGTCGACGGCGCCACTCGTCGTTCGAGATAAAATCAAAGGCATAATACTTTTCGTCCTCCCACTTATGGCGTCGAACGTTATTTCACCTTTATTGACGATGACAGATACTGCTTTCGTAGGTAGATACGCATCAGACGCCGTTGTTTCTTTAGCTGCGTTAGGTGTTGCCACTCCTTTGACGGATTACCCGGTGAACTTGTTCATGTTCGTTACCGCTGGCGTCACGTCTATCGTCTCGAACGGTTTGGCAGTGAGAGAGCCGAAACGCGACATGGAAAGAAAAGTGTACGGGGCAATGTTTATATCGTTCACGCTCGCGATAACACTCGCTGCGTTACTCGTATGTTTTCCGGACGCATTGCTTTCATCGCTTGGCGTAGAAAAGATTGGACCTTTGAGGGAAGTCGCAAGAAAATACGTTCAAATACGAGGATTAGCAATGCCGGCGGCATTTTTAACGGGTGCTGGATACGCTTCTCTCGTCGCACGCGAGGATACGATAACACCGCTCATGTGCGTTTCGTTAGCAGCAATCACGAATGTTATTTTAGATTATGTTGCCGTTGTGACGTTAAAGCAAGGTGCAACCGGAGCAGCGTGGGCAACGTCGGCATCGCTATATGTTGGCGCCATTTGTATTTTCACAGTTCTGAGAAGACGGAAGTTGTTTCACATTCCACCTCCTGCTCCATCTACGCAGATGATATCTCCGCCGATGTCAATTATCCCAACGAAGGAAATGTGTGCACCTGTGATGAAGTTTTTTGCTCCCATAACGTTTCTGAGTTTCTCCATCTTGTCATTATACGTGGTTCTTATTTTACAGGCGAATGCAATCGGAAACGTCGCTTCTGCCGCGCACAGAATAGCTGGAAACATTTTCACAGTCTGCGCATTATGCGGAGATCCACTAGTACAGGTTGGACAAACAATGTTACCTAAATATATTGCGTTTACGCCGAAAAATGATGGTAGAAACGCTCGAAAAATGGCACTTATCGTTCAAGCGATGGGATACATGGTTGGTATCGTTTCGGCGTCGATATGCTTCTGGTTGCTTTACTTTGGCGCTTCTGGTTTCACAACAGACAGTTCCGTCATCGCTTGCGCGCGAAGTGTAGTGCTTCCAGTGTTTGCAGCAACGGTAGCAAATATAGTGTCAAAATCTTTATACGGAGTTATGGTTGCGATGAAACAACTTTCGTTTTTAGCGGGATTGACAGCCATCGGAACGAGTACCTTTATGGCCGCCGTGTTTGCGATCAACAAATATCTAAATCCAGAAGCGCGTTATTATGCTCTTTGGTGGTGCCTATTTTCGTATTACGCAATAGCTGTTGTCGTGTTGACAATCCGGGTAGCCACGACGCGACTAGTTAACAAAGAAAGATATCTCTCTTGAAAAGTGCTTTGCTAAGTTGCCCTATCACTTCTAGAACTACAAAACTAAACTGAGCTACTATTACTATTACTATTATTATTATTACTATTATTACTGCTGCTGCACAAGCTACAAATACATTCGTCAAGCATATATCACTCGCACGGTTGACAGATGTCGTCGCGTTTCGCTTCCATTGGAGTCACTAAAATAAACCAATTCGTGGGCGATAACAAGTTCTCATCCCGGAAAAATCTTTTCTGCGTTGAGCGCATGGTATGTCCCACGTGAGAGCAAACGAGATTATACAACGAAGTCGCCCATAAATCGTATCCATCAATTCCGAATTGTCTTTGCGTCGATTGAATCCAGTACCCGAAATCGTTATATTTCCTCTTCGGAACTCTAACTTTGTGAGGCAAACAGCACGGAGAAAGAACCAATCCCAGGTTGAAGGAGTTTGCGCGCAACTTTTCACCTTTTGTCATTATGTTTGTCCACATTTCAATCGCACGCCGGCTGAGATTACCGCACAAATGCATTCCAACCATAACGCCAAAGCCGTCGTGCTCGATGAGAGCGTCCATAATCAAACTCTCGGCTTCTTCAGAAAACAGATCAATATTTTTGAACTGTACGGTCGGTACCGCGTCTAAATGAGAGAGGTTCATGTTTTTATTGTTATCAAGCATGTGTACCGTCGAACTTGGAAACTTTTTTGCCAAAACGATGGACGTAAATCCTTTCCCACTCGCCATGTCGAAGAAGACAACTTTTTCACTCCGTTCCCTTCCAGCTCGTTGCATGGCTGCCAGAACAACATCAACGTTCTTTGCTACCGCGTAACTCTCAACGATTTCTTTTTTAAGCTGCGACGTTTTTTTGCTCCACGCCCAAGACCTCCACTCTGCTTTCTCTTGAAACTCAACGCATAAATCGCTGTGTATGAACTCCTTCAAGTATTCGTTGTCTTTATCCCTCGACTGCATGATGTAATGAATTGACTTTTTTCTTCGAGTCGGCGGTAGTGCTTCTTCCTCGTTTTCTTCGCCCTCCTCGGCGGCGTGCATCGTTGGCGTGGAGGTGGTGGGAATAGCAGTAGTTACAGTACTTACGGTGGTAGCCATTTCCATGCGTTCCTCTCCGCGCGTGGAGTATTTTGTGATTCACGATACTCGTGCGCGCAACACTTAAGTGGTGTGTGAGTAAAAAGAATTATTTATTTATTTCAACGCGGGATTTAACAAAACTAATAACAAGATGAACTCTCAGAGAAGAACAACGCACGCGGCTGCTCTTTAACATTCTCCTTTAGCGCCGCCTCTCACTTTACCGCCACTCTGTTTGTTCGGCTCAAAGACATATTTAATCAAACTGTCTTTGATGTTAAGAATTTGCGGCCACGCGGATTTAATCTTCTTATCGCACAACTCGTTGTTACTTCTCGGAGCGGCTAAGATTTTATCTTGCTCTTCTAATGAAAAGTTTTTCCACGTGTAATTCGGCGAACAGTAATCTTTATACAGTTGCAAAACTTCGTTGTGCGAGATTGCTCCTGGGTTGGTAAAGTTGTAAATCCCGGTAAGCTTTCGCAACGCGCCATCGATGGCGTACGGAACGAGTTCATCCAAAACCGTCATCGAGTTCGGCACGTCGACGACGCAGTCGTAGTTTGCAATTTTAAAGATGAAGTTTCTCGGATTATCCAATCGGTGATCGATGGGCATTCTCAACCGCAACTGTAAGAGGTTGTCGTAGTTTTTGAGCAAGTCTTCCACCATCCCTTTCGTGTGCGAATAGAAGGAACCGCCAAAGTTTGGCGCATCATCCTCGGTAAATCCCGGACCTCCAATTGGATGTTTTTCGTCGTAGGAATAAATGCAACCGGTGGCGAAGTTGGTGACGTGGATGCCGTTCTTATCCGCGAGATCGACCAAGGTCAAAATACCGGTAACGTTCGTTTGAACCGTTTCTTTCTTGTGCGATTCGCACCAATCGACGTTCGGTCTACCAGTGATACCGGCAGCGTTCAGAATATGGGTAGGTTTGCATCGCGCGATGTCATCTTCCACGGCTTTTCTATCGTATAATCTCGCCGCGCCGTAGTAGTACTTATGTCCTTGCTCTTCCAAGAGGCGACCGAGCATACCGCCGATCCATCCGGTTCGACCGTAGATTAAAAACACCGGTCTGTTAGCTTCCGCCGCGTCGTCGGCTTTTCCCTCGGCCGTACTTCCCGCGATTTCCTCGAAAACATTCGGCGACGCCGTGACGTGCCCACCCGTAGGGTGCGCGACTAACGCGGCCGAAAGATTGCCCCAATAATCGTTTTCGCCATTCTTCTCGTACCAAGCGATGGTTTCTCTCAAACCGTCCTCCCACGATTTTTCTTGCTTCCATCCCAAAGCGAGGAGCTTCGAGCAATCGATAAAGTATCTGCGGTCGTTAAATTGGCGGTCTTTCACGTACGTGACGATATCGTCCGCGTTCAACTTCAATTCACTGCAAATATCTTCGGCGACGGAGCGCACCGTTCGTTCTTCTTGCGCGCCAATGTTATACACACCTCGATCTTCGCCGTGGTGCAAGATGCTATCAAACGCGCTCGCGGCATCCGCGACGTGCATGTAAGACCTCGTCGCCATCCCGTCCCCGTGCAAAGGAATTTGTAAACCTCTTTTTGCTAACATGATAAATTTCGGAATCGCTTTTTCCGGAAACTGGTGTGGCCCGTACACGTTGTTTCCTCTCGTGATGAGATACGGCAAGTCGTAAGAGCGTCCGTACGCCATGACAAGCATTTCTGCGCCCGCCTTCGTCGCTGAATACGGATTCGTCGGTTCTAGTAAACTCGCGTGCTCGGTGTTCGAGGCGTTCAACTCGTACGAGCTTTCCCCGTACACTTCGTCCGTGGAGACGTGTAAGAACCTCTTGATGGTACCGAGCGTTTTGCACGACTCTAATAAAACGTGCGTGCCCAAAATGTTGTTTTCCGTGAACGCAAAGGAGTTCCCGAACGAGTTATCCACGTGCGTTTGCGCCGCGAAGTGCATGATGGTATCGATATTTTCGTTTCGTAGGATGTACGAGACTAAATCTGCCGATTGAATATCGCCCATGATAAACTTAAAATTTAACAAGTGCGAAAGTTCGCTCAAGTGTTTCACGTTGGCGCAATAATCGAGCTTATCGAGAACGATGACCTGATGAACGAACAAGAAGAAGAAGAAGAAGAAGAAGAAGTAAAGTTTAATAAGTTGTCAGTTGTATTCCATCCAAAGAAAGAAAGAGAGAAAGAGAGAAAGAGAGAAAAAGAAACACACATCATCATCGCGGTGAAAAATCTTATCGATCCTGTTTGCCTCAAAACGACGCAAAGGAGACGACCGAGGAGCGTTGCCGTCCACAGAAAAAAATTATAAACACAGCGCAGACGACAACGACGTCAACGACGACGACGACAAAGAAGAAGAAGAAGAGCGTTTCTTTGCTCACCTTGCAGTGCGGGTACTTCTTCGCGAAGAGGATGGCCACGTGGGAGGCGATAAAGCCAGCCCCGCCGGTGATTAATACATTCTTTGGCTCGTACGGCATCTCTCTCTCACTCTCTTTTTTTTATGACGATGTTTTTGCCTTCTCTCAAAAGGATGGATTTAAGTTTGCTGTGTTGACTGACCCTTTTTTTTTGAGAGCTCTGTTTTTTTTTGTTTGACGCGAAAAAATCACAGAATCGGTTTCGCTTGAAAAACAATGAAAGCGTCTTCCCCCCTTTATTTTAAAAACACGTTTTGCGCGCCCCCGCGACGCGCAAATTGCATCATCGATTATTCGTTTTTAGTTTTAAACAAACAATAACACAACCAGCATCCTCAGTCGTTGTTCTTGTTGTTGTTGTGCTTGGGCTTGAAGCTCGTCTCTTATTTATCTATCAAGCGACAACAAACGAACGGAAGAAATTTAGTAAAACACGCGTTGTTCGTTACACAAAAAAAAGGGGGGGAGCATAAATGTTGAAAGCGCAAAACAAGGAAAACGAGCAGCAGCAGCAGCAGATAACGAAGAAAATGAACGCTTCGGAGGTGAAAGAATACAGAGAAGATGAGGATGAAGAGAGATCCAACAACCCTTTATGTGAGAACAGAGAACTCTCGGGTTGGTTCTTTAAAAAAGGCGAGCTGTTGAACAGATGGAACGAGAGATACGTTTCTGTTGACGAGAAAATACGAACGCTTTCTTTTTACTCCTCTTCTTCGTCTCTCTCGTCGTCGAAACCGACGTCAATCGTGAGTTTCGACGCGTTGGAGAAATTTTCATCGAGGAAAGGAGGAGAGAAAGGGGAGGAGGACGCAATAATAATACGCGTGCAACTCCAAAACGGAAAAGATTTGTTCTTGAAAAGGAATAACAACCAACAACAACAGAAGAAAAAGAAGAAGAAAAGTTATTTATTCAAAGAAAGAGGAGAGGAAGAATGGTGCGCGAAAATGAACGCACTTTTGAACCTGTTACCGACGCCAGAGTGTCGGCAGAAACGTGGCGGTGGTATTAGTAATACCACGCTAAGTGCGCTCAAGAACTCCTCGTCCGGAAAAGGCGGGATAGGTAAGATAGTCTTAGGCAACGCGAACGTCGTTGCTCGCGATAACCAACACCATCACGAAGACGACGACGACAGAAATATTCACATGAATACCAATCGAGGTATAAACACGCCACCTTCTGCGACGCGTCGTCACATTGAGTACTGCGACGATGAAGAAGCCGATTTTGAAGCTTCGTCGACAGTTTCTTCCTCGTATTACGGGACGAGCGCTACTAAAAACGGCGCCGGTGACTCCCAAACCACAAACGACAGAGTGTTGGATACGTTTAAAGCTATGGAACTCGCCTTGCGCGCTAAAGACGAGTTGTTATCCGCTCAAACGCAGCTGTCCGACCGATTAGAAACGCAGCTAAAAGAAAAGGAACTTGAAATACAAAGGCTCACGAAGAAACTCAACGGAACGAAGGATTTGGAAGAAGCGTTTGACGAGGCAAACATGCGCGCTATGGAGATGGAAGACCAAGCCGCGATGTTATCGGTTTCAATCGATTCGTTAACGCGAGAGTTGGACGACGTGCGAGCGCAGAAAGCGGTCGTTCAGAACGCTTTGCTCCGAGAATCTGCGTTTATGCAGGAGCGAGAATACGAGATGAACAAAAAATTGAGCGACGTGACTTTGAAACTACAAAAAGTTGAAAACGAAAAGAAGCACCAAAAAGACGTGTACGAAACGACCGAACGGGAGTTGACGTTGAGCAGAGATCGTTTGCTCGCTGAAATCGCTCGCGAAAGAAGAAATCGAGGCATGTTCAGTCCAGAGCAGGAGCAGCATCAACAACATCAAAGAAGACGAGCGATGAAACAACAACCGCGGGGCGGCGCACTCGCGAACGGCAGCATTAGTAACAACGTGGAAGATCAAAACAGCATTAATAACAACATTTCAGACCAGTCGAATGCGACGAAGGACGAGAGTCCAATACGCCAGATTTCGTTCGCGTCGCACACGCCGCTGAATCAGAGCATTGCGTCGCGCGACGACGAAGACGAAGACGAAGGAGAAAGAGCAAACAACGCGTTTTACCGTCGCGCAGATAAAAATCTGAGCAAGCTTCTCACGCCCGAGGAGCACTCGTGTCGCGTACAATAATGATAATAGTAAACGAATTCCTTACTGGTATGTATCACTACTACTACTACTACTACTATTACTTCTACTACTACCTCACATCGTTTATACACACGTGTTACATTTTGACGTTGTTGCTAATGACTCGACTTCCTTTCAAGTCGCTGACGACGCCTTTCACATAGTCCTCGTCCTTATTATCCTCGGCGAACTTCTTGACATACGAACACGTCGGTAACACTGTGTAGCCTTTCACTTTCGCCCACTCTAGCGCCGCACGCGTGATTGCTTTAGCTATTCCCTTCCCTCTCTCTTGCTCAGGCGTCCACGTGTGAGAAAACGCGACCATTTTTGACTTTGGCAACCCGATGTGCTCGTATAATAAATACGGCTGCGTTCCGTCTTCCTCTCCGTTAAACTCGTCTGAAGTCGAGAAAACGCCGCCTAACATTTCTAAATCATTCAACTGCAACTTCCCCGGGAAGCATTTTACGGTAACCGACGTCGTCGTCGTCGTCGTCGTTTCCCCCGACATCTTATCTCGTTGTTTTTCTGACGAGTTTTACAATGGAAATGGAACAAAAAACATCACAAACAACGAACGCGAAAATAAATCGAAGAGTAACACATGACGCGACTACCAACGACTAAGATTATGCGATAATGTTTGCTAACGTGACAACAAAATACGCCAAAGGGCAGGGATACTATTGCGGTAACATTTGTTTTGATGTCTTTGTGAAGATGTTCTTGCTCGGGGGAATGTGTGGCCGGGACGTTTGGCGAAAGGGAGATATTCTTTACAAACAGCTAGTGTTGGAGTTTAAAGTGGACCGCGTGAGATATAAAGAATCGACCCCAATCAACGACAACAACGACGACGACGACGACGACGAAAACAATCCCTCTTCTGGAAACAGCAAACCAGTGACAATGATGAAAAATATCAGCGCGGATTGGTTAAAGTCCGAAATCGAGAAGCTGGAAGAGGTGTACGAGGCAGAAGTGCAAGTGAGCACTGGTTTAGTATTAGTTGAAGTGAAAACGAGACGAGTGGAATCGATAATGGTATTGAGAGCGACGATATCGAATCTGGTCGATAGAAATGGCGCACCTCTTGGAGCGAAATTTATACAGGAACACACGGAACCGCGCGATTGTTTCTGTTGCTAGCAGCGATGTATTTCTACGCACAGCTTAAAAAGTAACTACACAATGTACATATACACTAATCTTCACTTCTTCTTCTTCTTTTCGTCCTTCTTCTTGTCGTCCTCTCCTCCTCCTAAAAACATCTTCTTCGCTTCTTTGAGAAGTAAGCCACACCAGACGACTTGCAAAGCCGTGAAGAACACGTTCAGAACCAACACACCTACGACGACGCTTCTCGGCACGGGCAATTTTTTCATCTTCAACACGTGCAACGAATCTCTCCACGCACCGGCGCTAAACTGAATCCATTTGATAATTCGGAACCATACAAAAAACGCGCCAAATAACAAGGAATTTATCATGTTCATGAGTGGATACTTCTCCTTATAATCTGGAAAGAATCGCATGAAATCTACGACCGATAACGGCAACGAGGACGTCTCGCAAACGCCCATGAAATAAACCCCGTACCACGCCATGTACGGTATAGTTAACATCCAGTAGCACAACAATCCCGTCATCGCGTGGTGCAACAACATTTCCACTGAATTCAACTCCGAGTTAAACAAAGATATGACAAAATCCCACGCCTGAAACGCTATTTGCACCTCTCCTATTTTCCTCACGTTTTCAGAAACTGGACCAAACAAACGTTCCTCCGCCGTTCGCGAAGATTGAAAGTGTTCGCTGAAATACCACGTGTTGATTCCATAATACGACACGTACGCCAAAGGAATAAAACAGGTCATCTGGAACGCGCCTAAAAACGACCCACCGTTTGCTTTTGCAATTGCCTTCGCGTCCACAAACTTGTGCATAAATCCACTCGCAAACACGAAGAAGAAGGAAAGGAATAGGAACCACTCGGAAATGTACACGAAGTCAATCTTCTCTCCCGGTTGCTGAGGAGCAGGAGAGAACAAACTGCCGAAGAAGCTATTCATGATGCGTGTGTGTGCGTGTGTGCGCGTGTGTGTATGTCTGCGTCGTTGATGTATTCGAGGGCGTATTCGAGAATAAATACTAGTAGATAAAACCAATTATTTAAAAAGTGACGACAATAAACGAAGATAGCGAGAATCATAAAAAAAGGATGATGTATGCGGGAGTATCTCTCTTCATTTCTGCGATATAAATTTTACAACGATGACCACACCACTTTCTCGGGTCAAGGACCAATGTTCGGCTGCAATTCTTCTTTGTACGAGTGCATCATCTCCTTGACGAACTGTTTGGAGTGCTCTTGCGAAAAGTGCTCCAACGCGCCTTCGCCGAGTTCGTATTGGTAAGTGAAGTCGTTTCCAGAAGCCGCGGTGATTTTATCTCGTAAAAGAACGCGTCGAGAAACGAGCTTTGGTATGATTTCGCAATGCTTGCACTCAAAATCGTTGGACCATTTTCCTAATCCAGGTCCTTTGCCGTTATAGGAGGCTCGCATACCGAATCGTCCGAGCGCTCGAAACAGCGCTGATTCTTCCATCGTGCCTCCGTTAACTTGAATGATTGACGATATCGCGATAACGAGTCCTCTCCACATTTTTTTCGTTTTGGGAATGTGCTTGTCCACAAACTTGACGCGCGCGTCGATTGGCTGCGCCGAACGAAGAATGAACGACGTCGTCGACGTAGTCTCTGCACTTTTGCTCTTGCTCTGTTCCACTTGCGAGGTCACTCTTTGGACTTCTTTCAATTCCAAACCGAGATAGTCCAACAACCGCAACTGCGCACGAGGCAAAATGTAACTCGCCACGTTTCTCACTTTCTTTCCTTTCATGATCTTTGCCATCGCTTCCGTGTACAACGCTCGAGGAATCGGCGCGTTGCCGTTCTTTTCCATTTGGAAGAGAAAGAACCGCGCGGCTTCCATCGTCAAGTGTTGCACCTCCTGACTCGATAAACCTATGTGCGCTTGCACATTCTTTTCGTTGGAAACCTTGATGGCTTCTTTAATCTCTTTGAGAATCTTTGACACCGGTGGATCGGACACCCCGACGTACGAGTGCGGTCGTCGCACTTCTTCTCTGTTATTCTCGTTGTCTTCATCAATCACGACATTTTCCTCCTCTTCCTCCTCTTCTTCTTCTTCTTCTTCTTCTTCTTCTTCTTCTTCTTCTTCTT
>ENA-UOXV01001197-UOXV01001197.1-marine-metagenome-genome-assembly--contig:-NODE-1197-length-36910-cov-15.774440_pt1 | contig 36910 bp, 19 predicted proteins | sample MGYA00238165_ERZ766961 | MGnify/ENA primary metagenome ERZ766961 (study PRJEB28924, sample SAMN03173240) | marine metagenome | biome: Marine; feature: Water; material: Subsurface seawater | place: North... | reverse complement strand
TCATCATCATCATGATCCAAAGGGTTCCTTGTGAAGCCACTTATCCATCTCGTCGCTTTGTATATCGCAAATCTTGTCCAAATACGCTCTCTCGAGCGATTGGACTCGGACGAACCCATTCACAAATCCAGAGGCGATCCAAACCGTGTTACCTGTTCTGTTCACGCGAACTTCGTGACACTCCAATCCTTTCCTCATGCGAAATCCTTCCTCGTCATCCTCTTCTTGAGCCTCTCCACCTTCTTTTTTCAGAACGATATCTTCGTCTCCAGGCGTGCGAAATTCTACGAATCTTTCCTTCTTGACGCGTACCTCTCTCATTCCTCCGATTTGCTCAAACGCCGACCAACCGCCTTGAGCTTTCCACAACGCGTCTTTATTCTTGGACTCTTTCATCCGGTATCGCTGCACAGAAGCAGAAACAACGCCAGAATTTGATCCTACGACGACAAACGAGCACTTGTTGCGTGAACCTCGAGTTCCAAAAATGCGCGAATCGATGGACCAAGGCATACCGCCAGATTTTTTCGTATAATCGATGGCGTCTTTGCTCGTGGCGTTTTTAATATCCTTGAGAATGTCATCCGCGGCGGGTAACTTTATCCCGACTGTTCCTCCATATCTAACTTCTTGTTCGTCATCCTCCCAGCATATGGGACCATCGTATTGTCGTAACAAAAACTTACCGTTAAAACCGACGGTTCCGTCGCAACCATAAATGTACGCGCCTTTCGGAAGCCACGCGACGGAGCGAATATCGTCCATCCATTTCTCGATTTGAAAAGATTCCGGGAGTACCGAGCGCGAACGCAAATCAATCACGTTCGCCTTAGAAACTTTATGAGCAGCTACGGCGATAAAATTTGCGGACGCGAGCCTTTTACGTTTGATGTCGTCTTCGACGCTCTTTTCGTCCTCTCTGTTTTCGTCTTCGTCTTCTAACGGCGCGAATTCTAAGTCGCGTATTGGACCCGCTTCTTCCATGGTGACCGTAATCGTTGGCACGTGCGCGAAGTACTTCTCGTTACTACTCTTGCTATAACTTACGTTATTTTCGATGTCATATTGCATGCATCGATGAATATCAAACACGCAGACGCTTCCGTCTACGGTTCCGACTGCCAATCGACCGGGTGCGCCTTGACTCCACGACAAACTCAACCCGCCGCGCAGTGGATTTTTTGTCACCAATGCGCCTCTAAATATGCACACGTTCTCCGCTTTCAACACTGTTATATTGGTTTCTTTCTTTTTGCTATCCTTCTTCTTTGCGTTCGGCACCGCCCACACTTGCACCGAGCCGTCGGCTAAACACGCGGCCAAGTATCCTAAAATATCTTTCCTCGCGTCTTCGATATCTTTCATCTTCAGATTGTTCACTTTGGCGTCGAGCACCGACCGCGACGCTTCTATTTCGTATTCTACTTTTATTTCCACCCCATTCTCCGCGTCGACTTTACTCTCCTTCTTCTTGTTTATCGTCGTCGTCTTTTCTTTGTCCTTTTCCTTCTTCTTCTCCTTCACTTTCTTCTTCATCGGCAAGTTCGGCAACCATCTCACGCAATGCGCGAACCCACCGTCGTGTTCGATTAAACACTCCAAATGCATTTTCATTGGACTCGAAGAAGAAGAAGAAGAAGAAGAAGAAGAAGAAGAAGAAGAAGCGCACCGATACACTTGCACCACGCCAAATTCACCTTTCCTCGCGAACGCGTCTTTTATCTTCACGCGCGCGTTCTTTGAATCCTCTCTCGCGTCCACCGCCAAAAACGCTCGAGAGGAAGACAAAGAAGCAGACTTTTCTTCTTCGTCGATGATATCGTCGTCCAACCAATCTAAACTTTCCACCGCGCCGCCCGCGTAGAGGCAAAAATCCTTCTCCATCATCCTCTGTCTTTCTGTATCATCTCCAAAAGTATTTAGTTTCCGCACTTTATGCCTCTCGTCAATGACGTCGTCGTCGTTTTCTTCATCGACAAATACGTCTTCTTTCGCATTCTTTTTCGTTTTCGCAGCATTCATCGCACCGCTCCTGCTTTTCACTGAATGTGCCGCCGCATCGACGAGTTCCACGCACTCGAAGAGTTTCATCCTCCCACTCGCATCATCGTGTTTTTGCAAAATTTCATCGTCACCTCTTTCGGTGCGACAACTCCGCAGTAAACCACGACGAACGAGCGAATACGACGACTGGTCGTGCAAGCCGACTTTTTTCGCCAGAAGTAACGCATCATCCGCCAACGAGGAGGTGGAAGAGGAAGACATGTCCCGAATATAATAGAGGTCCCGAATTGGACGCGCGTAAAAGTGAATGAAGTTCGTTAAAATGGTTAGAGACAAAAAGTTTGTTTACAAAAATGTTTAGGGTTCTAAACCCTAATTCCAAGGAGTGTCTCGTTTTGTTTTTCAAAAACTGTTTCTCTCCACACTTTTTCCGTTGTGTGCGATATAAACTCGAAAACTCCTCCTCGTTAAAAATAATGTCAGCGGTCGCGGTGACCCCAGGCGCGGTCGCGCGAATTCGCGAGTCCAAAGAAGTCCTCAAGGACGAGTTGAACGTTCAGGTTTGTTTTATCTTTTTTATCACACATCGTGGCGGCTTCAGAGATGTCGTCGTCTCTCGTTTAGTATGGGGTGGTTTCTTCCTTTCTTTCTTTCTTTCATCGTCTAAAACTTCCTCTGCGACTAAAAAATTCCATCAACAAAATGTTTCGTTCAAAAAGCTGACAACAACATTCTTCGGTCTTCTCTTCATTCATCCAGGTTCTCGATTTTGACGGCTCCAACGATGCGTTTCGGTGCGTTTTATTATTATTCTTCTTCTTCTTCTTTTAAACCGCCATTGCTCTTCTGTGCGGGGTCGTAGTAGTCGTTCGGCGATGATGATGATTCGATGATGCGAGATTTTCAAAAATCCCTTCGCGAGGGGTCGTTGGATTTCAAAAATCTCCAAAATTCTCTTTGTGTGTTGTTTTCAAAAAAATACGACTGACGACTTTACATTTTTCTCCAATTTTATTATATACGCAATCATCATCATCATCATCATCGATCGGTCGTTCATAAATAGTGGCGTACTCAACGACGGCACGAACAAGTTGAAGTGCACGTTCGCGAAAGACCTGTTCGCGAAGGAGAACAACAAAATGGTGAAATCCGGCGCGGTGGTGAAACTCACCGACGTGGTTTTTGAAAACAGCGAAGCGTTGGTCAGGGAGTTTTCGTTCGTGGATGAAAACGCGAGCCCGGAGTTTAAAACGCCGGGTGCGACCGGTGGTGGGAAGACAGTTCCTGGCGTGGTGAATTCGAGACGATCTCAACCGATTGCGAGTTTGAACCCGTATCAGCCACAATGGACGATAAAAGCCAAGTTGGCGGTGAAGGGAAACACGAGGACGTACCGCAACGCCAAAGGCGAAGGGAAGGTTTTGACCGTGGAATTGGTCGATAGCGAAGGGACGGCGATTCAAGCGACGTTGTGGAGAGAAGCCGTGGAAAGATACGAGAACGTTTTGGAAGTTGGCAAGCTGTATTACGTTTCCAAAGGATCTTTGAGACCGGCGAATAGACAGTATACCACGGTGAACAACGACTACGAGATGTCTTTGGACGGCAAGTCTGAAATCGTAGAGGCGAGCGAGGAGGAGCAATTGGAAAGCGCCGCGAAAAAGATTTTCGAAAAGGCTTTTGAGTTTGTGTCTATCGGCGACTTGGCGAAAAGAGTCAACTCGAAAAGAGCGACGTGCGACGTGTGCGCGGTTGTCAAGTCCGTCGCCGACTTGAGCGCGGTGAAGCGAAAGTCGGACAACTCGGAGATTCAAAAGAGAGAGTTGACGTTGTGCGACGAGAGTTCCAGCACGGTCCAGTTGACGTTGTGGAACGCGCTGGCGACGGAACAAGGCGAAAAGTTGAAAGAGATGACGAACCCGGTAATTATCGTTCGCTCGGTTCGCGTGACAGAATACGAGGGCGTTTCTTTGGGGACGCTCGGTAAATCCGAGATGCAAATCTTTGAATTGGACGAAGCCGCGAAAGCTTCGGTCGAAGAAGGAGAAGTTCCGGAGAAAGCCATCGAAACTGCGAAGTGGTTTAAAGAAAACGGCGAGAACGCGACGTTTAAAACCGCCGCGGAAGGTGCCGGTTTGTCCGTTCAACAAAGAGGCGGTAAACTCGCACCATTGGAGAGACAAACATTGGTTGATTTTCAACCGGAGGAAATCCCGTCGGCTTCGGATAAACCGAAGATGTGCATCGTTCCGAGAGCGTCTATATTGACTATTCGCGAGGGTACCATGTGGTACTGCGCTACGCCGGAGGAAGGCAACAACGCTAAGGTTGAGGAAGAGAATGGACAGTGGTATTGTGCCAAGAACCAAAAGACGTACGCGACGTGCAAACGCAGATATATCATGGGCGCCAAGATTGCGGATGAAAGCGGATCTTGCTGGTTGACCTTGTTCAACGACGACGGCGAGAAGTTGTTTGGTCACACCGCGGACGAAATGCACGAGTTTCAAGAGAATGATAGCGACAAGTATGATGCAATCCTCCGCGCGGCGCAAGGCGCAAAGAAATCCTTCACGTTTAAGTTGAAGAGTAAAGTCGAGGAGTACAACAACGAAAATCGCAGAAAAGTGTTGACGATGAGCATGAATCCGATTGATTTCGCCGCGGAGAGTCGATCGTTGTTGAGTAAAATGGGGATTGAAGCGTAAAGAATGCGCAGAGAGAGAGAAAGAGAGTGCGCAGAGAGCGAAAGAACGACGAAACTACCACACCACAAATATAATTAAAATATATCATTATTATAAATACACACAGGTATTAGTAGTAACGCGACGCGAACAACGACGACGCGCACCGATTGGTCTCTCTTTGGGTCTCTCATCGACACAACTCTTCTTCTTCTCTGAAAATTTTGTCCGCGCTCGCACAGCAACGCAAATTAGTAATGAGAGGCATTTTTCATTCATTTTTGTTTCTTTCAATCTTCCTTTAAAAAAAACACATGCAGTCAAGATTTAAAAAATTATCTCTCCATACTAATCACATTCTCCATCATCCTCCCATCGATCTGAAATCATCTTCGATCGTTTGAGGTGAATCGTGTAATCGTGTGTTTAAAACAACAACACATCTAATACGTCATTATTTTGAAGAACAACGAGAGGATAAGAAAGAATGGGGTGCGCGTCTTCGAAAATTGAATCGAACAATCCGACGGGGAAAAATGCTTCGTCAGCATCTTCGTCGGAAGAAGGACGCGCGACAACGAAAGAAGAAGAAACGGAAGAAAAGATGAGCAAATTATTCGACTGCGCGAGTGAAAACCACCCATCGCAGGCAATTTTAGACGAGACGAGAGCGAAAGATGTCCTGTACGTGTATCTGCAGTCGTTTCGCTTAAAGGAGGATGAGAGCAAAAAATCGCCTAAAGACGAGGACAAAGGACCGCCGCGGTTGAGCGAATACAAGTGCGAACTGATGATGCGGAAGAAAACGGGAGGGAGAGGAAATAAAGATACAAACAACACGAGCAGTACAAATTCAGAATCAATCGTCGTCTCGGAGACGAACGATTACAGAGACGAGTGGATCTCGTTAGGGACGAAGGAGTTTTGCTGCGGCGTGAGCGGATCGCTGGTGCCGTATCTACCGCGAGCGAATTCAAACGAGAAGAACGATACGATGAGCTCAATAATGAAACCGATGAATTGTGCGCCGGTGTGGCCGATACCAGGTGCGGTAGAACTGTCCACAGCGTTTAGGGTGAAAGTGTTTTCGAAAGACATGGAAGAAGATATTGCGGCGGGAGACACAGACGAAGCAGCTAAAGAAGGCAAAAAGAGAGATGAGAGCGAACAAGGAGCAGCAGCATCGGCAACAGCAGCAATAACAACACCAACAACAAAGGCGACAAATGCAACAGTGAACGCGCTGGTCGAGGATGCCAAGAAATCTTTTTTGGAAGAAAACGGGCGCGCGTCGCCGGATCTCATCAAGAAAAGCATGGGCGAAAGCGGCGATACGGAAGACGCGGAGGAACCGATGGAATCTTTATTAGTCGACCCTCGTTTGGATGAAATTTTTAACGAAAACAAAAAAAGCGACGGATCGCTCGGGTGTGTATTGTTCACGCTCTCGACGCTTTTGCCGCCCAGAAACGACCGCGAAAACGCCGAAAAGAAGACGTATGAAGACAACGATACATCCAGTAGTACGACAGCTGGAACAGCAGGAGCAGCAGGAACAGCATCACCACCACCAACAACACCACCACCACCAACAACAACAACCAACGACTCGCCGACGATGGGAGGTCGTCGCGACTCGGGTGAACTCGTCGTTCTCGACTCCAAGGTCTGTTACTTCGACGTCGGCTACCGAGGCGTCGTCAGCACTCTCGCCGCGGCCAAGTTCACCGACTGCTTCGAAAACCAAGGCGTCTCCTTAGACTCCATAACCTGCAAACACTATTGCAAAGAGATGAAGTTGGATTCCAAAGCTATACAGGCGTACACCAAGGGTGGGTTTCTATCCGTCTTGAAGCTGAAAAAGATGTTAGATCCGAGCTTATCGCCTTACGCGTCGCCGTCATCGACTCCGCGGAGACTGTCGTTAGACGTCTTTCGGAAATCGATCGATCGAGAGAGATAAATAATAGATAGATACTAATAGATAGAAAAGGATAGATTAGAAAGAGAGAGCGAAAGAAAGAGGTTGATCTCTTAAGAAGCGCTTGTAACAATGTACTCTTCTTTGGATGCATATGTATTGATTTTTTGTTGCGCGCGTTTTTCTATTATTGGATGGTTCTGCTGGTTAGAGGACGAATACCAAAACACGAGCATCATGCACATTTCTTTGCACGATAAATTCGTCATTATCTTCGCCTATTCAATCGCTTTTGTCGCGTGCACACAGCAAGGAAAAGAGGAAAAAAAGAATAAATATATCACGCGCTTCTACTTAAGCGCTTTGATGATGCCAACCACCACCGCGATGTACAGTCATTCCAGAACAACTACGATGATCATCGCGAGTAGTAGCAGTAGTAGTAGTCATAGTAATCTCAAAAGTCGCGAGGTGAATCGTCGTCGTCTCAAAAGTCGCGCGTGTTTTGGAAACATCGATGCGATAACGAACTCGGATTTGGACTTCTTCGCCGCTCGGCGGAGGAATACGACTACGACTCCTACGACTCCTATTACTCAAATGAGAAGCAGAGCGAGAAAATCATTGTCAATGGTTTTAACGCGAAGTACATCGAGAGATGAAGACGAACCGCCGTATTTTGATCGACCAACGGCGTTTCCTAAAACGGAGAATTCAGGCGACGTGGCTTTCGGTGGCGAAGGATCTTCGTCGGACAGCGCGTCGTCGTCGACCTCGAGTTTAGGCGGCGAAATGGAAAAAACGTTCGTGGGCGTGCCGATGACTCGCGTGACCATGGTATTGTCCAACGCTTTACCGGTCATGGGTGGGATGGTTTCTCAAAACGTCTTGAACTTGGTGGACGCGGCTATGATTGCTCGACTCGGCACCGTCGCCGTGGCGGCGGTCGGGTTAGGATCGACCGCGAATTTTCAGTGTCAAGCGTTGCTGCAAGGCGTTTCCAGTGCAGTGCAAGCGATTGCGGCGAGAAGTTACGGGAAGTCAATGACGGATGTGGCGTTCGCGGAGAAGAAGGAAATCGCGAGACCGTTGAACGCGGCGATTGTTATCGTATTGTTCTTTGGGTTTCCTTTGGCGTGGTGGTGTTATCACAACTGCGCGTGGTTCGTGCCGACGTATTACGCCAGTCGAGATGCGGCCGTGGCGTCGGCAACGGTGCCGTATTTACGAGCGCGGTTACTCGCCGTACCTGCGGTTGGGATTAACTTTGCGTTTAGAGGATTTTGGAACGCCATTCAGCAACCGCAGGTGTACATGAATACGTTGGTCGTGATGCACATAACAAATATCACGGTATCGTTTATGCTCATCTGGGGGGTACCTGCACTTGGAGTACCGAAATTGGGAGTCGCTGGTGCTGGATTAGGGACCGCGTTTAGCGTCTGGGTTGGAACGGCGATGTACATTTATCAAGGCTTCAAAAGAGCGAAAAAATATGGGTTTGGGTTTTCCTTGCGAAGGAGAGAAGGCGGCGCAGAATTGGACGAGGAGTTTAGTTCGTTCCCGACGAAAGAAGAAATCATGCTGTTGATTAAACAAGCGCTGCCGACAGGAATTACTAACGTTTTATACGCCTCGGCGATGGTGTTCATGTACGCGATTGTTGGCGCCATAAGCACCACGTCCGTGGCGGCGGTGAACGTGTTGATTAACCTCATGTTGGTTTTAGTTTTGCCGTGCATGGGTATGGGGTTAGCCGCTGGTGCGTTGTCTGGACGAGCTTTAGGCGCAGGCGACGTGGAGGATGCGAAGCAATGGCCGTGGGATGTATCTAAAATCACCGCGGCGGGCATGTCTATCTTTGGTTTACTCATCGCGCTCTTCCCTCAACCGATTTTGTCCGTCTTTTTAACCGACCCGGAAGCTATCCGAGTCGCGACGATGCCGCTACGACTGACTGGTTTGACCGCGTGCGGTGATGCGGTATCGTTGACCATGCAAAACGCGTTGTTAGGTGTTGGCGACGTGAAAACCGTCGCTTTAGTTTCTATCCTCGCCCAATGGGCGGTGTTTTTACCCATTGCCTGGTTTAGCGTACACAAGCTCAACCAAGGCTTGTTTTGCGTCTGGGCGATTTACGTCTTGTACAGAGTTGGCGTCGGGATGGTGTACGCGTGGTTGTGGAAGCGAGGGAAATGGTTAGACGCTTTGAATGTTTAGTATATCGTTGCTCTGTATTGCGCGGGTGTTGTATTATTTATCGTTTGTGCTATTTGTCGTGTTGTTCTACTTTCGTTCTCACAATGTGCTGTAAATCACCTAACCGGTCGCCTCCTCAAAATCTCTTCCACCCACCTCTTCCCGTTTTCGGTTTTAAAGCTCCCATCGCAGCTCGAATAGAACTCCGTCAAATCCACGTCTTTATATTCGTTCTCGTATTCGCTCGCTTGCAATAACATCTCCAACTTATCCAACTCTTTCACGACCCTCGCTTCGCGCGAGCTCCCGTTTTCGTACTCCAACCACAACGTCTCGATCGTTTCGCCGGCCACATCCCCTAACGTTTCTTTCAGTTTCTCCATCGCTTCCACCTCTAACGTATTCTTCTCTTCTTTGGAGATGCCGCAGTGCGGCGTGATGTCCCCGACGATGCTTTCTGCGATATCGTGGACCAACGCCATGGTGACTAATTTTTGCACGTCTAATACTTTTTCTTCTTTGTCTTCTTCTTGTTGCAAACCAAACACAAAAGCCATCAGCGCGATCCGAAACGAGTGATCCGCCACGGATTCAACCCGAGAAGTAATCTCTTTATATTTCGTCCACCCAGTTCTCTTTGTTTGCTTCAGTTTCCCGCAGATGGAGAGGAAATCGATGGTGTTTTTCGTTTGTGACGTTCGTTCCTCTTCTCCGTCCCCACGTTGGCTTTTGCTCGTCATTTTCGCGTTTTCCGAAACGCTACTGCTTTTCGTGGTGTTGTGACGCCTCTCACTGCTAAAACGACTCGTCCTCGTCGAACGCAAAGTGTTTTCTGCTCCTTTTCCTCGCGTTGTTGTAGAAATACGAGTGCTCTTTACGGTAAGTAAAAGTGTACTCGTGTGAAGCATTACTAGGGGAATTTAAGCGGTTTGAAATGGAGTAAATCGCTCTACAAAAACAAACACAATTATCTCATCAATGCGATGAATACTTTACGCGTGAATAAATAAGAGCACATCATGAGCAGCAGTCACGGTACCACCACCACCGCTGCTGCTGCTAATGTTGTCGCTGTTGTTGTTGAGGGAGAAGCGACGACGACAAAAGCGGCGAAAGAGAACACGCTGAAGAAGAGAGAGACTTTAACGGATGAATACGAACCACCGTTTGGATTGCGCAACGTAGATTGTATTTCTGTTCGTAGATTGAACGTTTTGGATGCGTTTTTTAAAGATGATGATGATGATGATGATGATGATGATGGAAACAACAATGACAACATTGCATCGCAACTGAACTCTATCGAAGTGTACTTCACGTTGAAACGAATCGTGAAAGATTCGTCCGTCTTTCTCGGGGGTGGCATTAGCAAATCTTCAAAACACGAACAGAACTCGATTCGCGTGTGCGACGATTCGTTGAAAACGTTCACATCGAAAGCCATATCGTTCAAAAAAGATAATAAATCGGTATGCGATCCAGATTGGGATATATTTGAGAAAGAGCAAAGACGGTTTCGAGAGGTGTTGGAGAGAGACGGTATCGACGACGACGACGAAGAAGAAGCGCTCGTGCCGGGACTGTTTGAGTTCGCGGTGTATGGGAGAAGGGTGAAGGAACATACGAGCAACTCCTCGAACGAGAGCAGTTCTTCACACGACGACGACGAAGAAGATGAAGAAGAAAACGAAAAGGAAAAGGAAAAAGAAGAAAAGAATCGACGAAGAAGACGGGGCAAAACATCAATCGAAGACAAATCGAAAGAAAACCTCTTGCACAAAGCGCTCATCTCCTTTCGCCATGTAAAGAGAGCAACTGCGCAATTGAAACAACTCTCGCAAAATTCTCGAGTGCCAGTGGTTGTGTTGAGAGTAAAATCGAGCAGAAGGAACGGGGCGATGACGTATTACGCGAGGGATATTCGAGACGTGAAAGAATTCGAGAATTTAGACGTTAGAGAGAAGTTGTTGAGGGAGGAGGAGAATTTGCACGAAATGTATAATGGCAGTCATCACGTGAATAACAACAATGGAAAGGAGAACGAATCTCACAAAAACGAAGACGATATCAGTTCTGAAACCACTGGTGGAGGTGTTGTCATTACGGATGATATTCTCGCCGCGAGTAAGAAGAAAGGTAGAACGAACAGTTTAGATGAACGCGAATTAGTGGGATTAGTGTCAACGATGACGCCAAAGACAGCAACGGCGTCTGCATCGTCGCCTTTTTCGTCACCGTTTCGAGGTGGCCCTTTCGGTAGTGGTGGTGAGAGAGTTGGTGACATCGTAAAAGCTGCTTCGCCGCAATCTAAAGCGAGAAATGCGAATTTTAACTACAGAGAAATCCTCGAGCAATCCGTGCAAAAGCTAAACACGGAAAATGCTTTACAAAGCATCTCGAAAGTCATGCTCGCGAGTGACCGTCGTGAAGAATTGAAGCAAGGGAAACTTATATTGCAATTAAAGTTGGAAGAAGAACTTCGCAATAATCGTCACATTTCGCAAAAGACGCAGTTCTTGTTTGAGATTGAACAAAAACGAGCTTCATCGGAGAAGAAAGCGGACGAGTTGAAGCGCGCTTTAGAGAGCGGGCAAAAGCAAAGCTCTCGATTGGAAAAGTTAGTCAGTGTGAAAACGGAATCGATACGAACGAAACGAGAGTTATTGATGAAAAAGCGTCGCCAGTTGGATGAATTGCGGATGCACTTGGAAGGTCCGGAAATCGACGGTACCTTACGCCGCACGGTTTCCGCGCTGCAAAATAGAAGATGGCAGTTGGTCAGAGATTTAGCCGAGGCGTTTCCGACGAAGAAAGTGGGGCAGATGTCGGCAGCTGTCGCCAGACCATGGGCTATATGTGGTTTAAAATTGGATTTAGCGGATCGGTTGTTAGGTCTGACGAGTGATTCGAGTAGAAAGCAGCACCAACATCCAGACCAACATCAGCAGCAAATGCTTCCGCAAAGCGAAAAAGGCACGACGGAGAATGTAAAGTCACTCGTTTCGAACAGTGCGAGTGGTGGTCTAGAGGATGCGAGGAATATAAAAAACGTGAACAACGCCGATAAACCTGCCGGCAATCAACTCTTCCAAACTTTAGCGACGTTATTCGGGTACGAGGACGACGAAGACGAGGAGTTTCTCAACGCCTCCGAAGCAGAATCGAGAGATGGTCGCGCACGAGGAGGGAAGAGGAATACGAACGCGACCGACTACACGCAGTTTCACTCGTCCGCAGCGAGAGATGACGCTGAGGTTGCCGCCGCAGCGCTAGGCACGGTCTGTTTACTCGTCGCTCGTCTTTCGTCCATCTTTGATGTTCCGTCTCGGTACCCGTTGGCGTTTGGTTCATCAAGGTCGTTCGTAGGTGATTTGAAGGAGATCAAACGTGAGAACGAGAGCACCAGCGATTCGAACAGGATGGAAACTTCGCAAAACAATGGCGACGACAGCAGTAGTCCGAATCTACTCCTCGGTTCGCCACAGAAAAAGAAGAAATCTTCGTCCTCGTCAATCACGTTGACCAAATGGCGAAGAGTTGAGTTTCCTCTGTTTCTGGACGATCACGCAAAGGCAACTGGAGACGCTCGGAGGTTTGCGTACGGCGTTTTTTTGTTGAACAAGAATGTGCAGCAGATTTTAGACGCTTACGGTTTAGAATCCAGAGGTCCTCGGAAGACTTTAGAGAACGTGGCGAGAATTTTCCAACACGCCGCAAAACTTAGCAAAGAGAATAGAGCAAACTAGACTGCTGTACATTAAGTAACACATACAAAGCACGCTATAATAATACTAAATCACTATCACTAAACTAAATTCTTCGACTTTTCCCGTTTGTATCAACAGCCATGGGCACGCCATTCACGCCTTCGCAGACAAAAGCTTCTCGTTTCCGACCTCCGTAGGCGTAGCTCATGCCGGAATCGATGAGGACCAACTTTCCGCCGCAAATAGAATTCATGCCTTGCCATTGGACGGTGTGTCCAATAACCATGCGTTTCACACCTAATAAATCCACGATTTCCTTAATCTTATCGCATCCGCCGTTCGTTTCAGACGCATCTGGTGGTTCTCGAGTCCAAAACACGCCGTCGCCTCCGTTTATCCAACTCGGCAATCGGCTTCGCTCTTGCCAACTGTTCCCGGACATTTGTACTCCTTTGCTGCTATTTCGGTAGTGTTCGTTGATGACTTTATCTAAGCTTTTTTTCAACCCACTGTCATCGGTATTATCGTAATCCTCGCTACGAATCTTCATTTCTTTCAAATGTTCAGGCAACACTCCGGCGTGCGAAAACGCAGATTTACAATTCCCTTCTCCGGCTACGGTAACCACGCTCCCAAACTCTCTAATTTCTTTCCCGAACGCCTCATCGGGCGCAAAAAGTTTCTTCCACCTCAACAAACCAACTTTTTGCAACGCTTTCTTCCCAATCGTGGAATCTGGATGAATCTTCTCCTGCTCTCCGTACTTCTCCATTTGCGCTTCGCCGAGCGCTACCAACTCCTCCTTCGCGACGAACCGATAATCCGCCTGTATCGCCATCAACTCGTGATTGCCCACGAGCAACCGTATTTGCCGTCTATCCACATCATCTTCATCTCCTGGTACTAAAACCTGCGCTCTGATATCTCTGATAAACGTAAAACTCCCAATCGAATCCTTCCCTCGATCGACCACGTCTCCCGTTTGCACTAAAACCGTTCTCTCGTTTCTCTCTTTCACCCACTTCACATCCTCGCCTAAAACTTTATCCGTCGCGCCAGTCGCGAACAGTAACCGTCGCAAAACGTCCTCGTCGCCGTGAACATCCCCTATGGCGATAACTTTTGTTTTTAATCTCTTTTTATTCTTCTCCGTCTTCGTTTTTACGAACACTTTTTGTCCTCGCGGTTCTTTAAAGTACAGAGAGACCACGAAGAGGAAAAAACAGATTAAAATTCCAATCGCGACGACATCTTTCAATAAAGAACCATCTTTCCCGCTTTTTCTCTTCTTCATCTTTTTTCGTCCACCAAACGTGTCTTTTTCCTTCTCCTTCTTCCAAAGATCGTCGTCAAAATCGTCGTTTCCCCCCTGCTTCTTTTTCCTCGCTTTTGCTCGAAGCATTTTTGCATTTGTGTGATTTTGTGAGAAAAAACGTCAGAAGAATTTGTTCCAAAACACAACAAAACAACTACACTAAAAAAAAAGAAACATCATGATGCGAAGAGCTTTGAGCCAAGCGTCGAGACGTTTGCGAGCGTCGGCTTCTTCGGGGACGTCGGGTTCGTGCCAAACACCGTCACCTTTTCCGAGCATCTGCAGAGCCTACGGCGCGGGAGGGGGCTTTTTGGACAAAGACCTCGTCAACGATCGCATCGTCGCCGTCGTGAAAAATTTCAGCAAAGTGGACCCGTCGAAAGTCACGAAAGCGTCGCACTTTGGAAAAGATTTAGGTTTGGATTCCTTAGATACGGTTGAAGTGGTGATGGCGATCGAGGAGGAGTTTGCGATTGAAATACCAGACGCGGAGGCGGATAAGATTTTGAGCATCGAAGAGGCGAGCGCGTATATCGCGAGTAACCCGGACGCGAAGTGATGAGAGATCAGAGAGAGAGAACGAGAGAGACAGACGAGAACAGAGAAGGAGTGGTTTCGCGTATGAACTCGCGGAAGAAGAAGAAACGAGATTCACAAACTCTTAGAAGAGTACCGTATACTTTTGCGTTTGTAATTTGATATTTAACTTAATTTATAAAAATACAACAAGTTCTGTCTCTGTTTGTGCGTGTATTATTAGTACACGACGAGAGCAGATGTGAGCGTCTCTTTATGCTGACTTTAATGTACAAGAGGAGACAGAGAGAATTTGCGTGCGGAGCGTCATCCTTTTAAATAAGCGTTCGCCCACACAAACATACCATTTCTTTTATCATCTCTCTCTTCCTCTCTCTCTCTCTCTTTCTGTTTGTTTAGTAATAAGTTAGTAGAGCAGCTTTTCAGCTTTCTTTTTCTTCTTCTTTTTCTTCTCCTTCTTCAATACTTATCTCGATAAGGCAGAGACGGCGTCGTTGTCTTTGTTGTTCAAATCGTCCCGCAAGTCGCTCGGCAACTTCAAGGAGGTGAACAAAATCAACAAGCGTCGCTCGTGCGGAACCGCCCAGACGAAACCCAACTCTGCGCCGCCGGTAAGTTGTCCTCCTTTACCGTCCAAAACCAAAAGTTCGCCGTCCGTCCAAGAGGCGTCTTCGAAGCCTGGTTTTGCCACTCGACCTTGGCCTTTGTATCGCGCTAAAACGCCGAGCTCTTCCGGGTAGGTTTGTAAACCGTTGACGGTGAGTTTGGGAAGTTTATTTTCTTCATCGATTTTCGCGCGAAAGGACGCCGCACCAGCTGGAACGTTCGCATCGCCGGTAAGTTTGATGCCGGTGATACAATTTGAGTCTTCACCCAACTCGTCACCATATCGGCCTCGAACGATGCGAACGATTTCGGCACCGTGTGGACCAAACGCGCCGACGTAGAGGCGATCGAACGGATCTTTCGAGGTTTGCGTCGCGACGTGATCCGGGATGCGTTCGAAACGAACAGTCGAAGCTGCGACGGATCGGTGATGTTTCTCTTCCGTTTCTTCCTTCACGTTTTCGGCGTTGATGCCTAGAACGTCGGTATCGACGGATAAGCCCTCAGATTTTAGAAGGAAAGAGGATTGCGAGACTCGAGTGCACTCCGCAGGAACTCTGACGCGATCGTACAAGCTCGGATCGCCGTATAAATCCTCGATAGATTTCATGCGTGAATCAAAACCACCCTCGGATTCGACAATGTTCGACTCATCGAAATCGTCAAAGTCGCCGTCGTCATAATCATCGTTCTCGTCAAAATCGTCCTCGTCGTCGGCATCGTCGAACAACGCATCTCCCAACGCCAGCGCGTCATCTCCGAATCTTTCCAACTTCGCCAAAAAATCCGGCGAATTAGTTCGAATCTTGCGATCGATCCCACTCCATCGTTCAAAGAATTCCTCTTCAAACAAAGAGTCCTCGTCAGCGACGTCTGCGTTTTCATCCGCGCGGAGCGCGTTGAGTAAGCCACTGCCATACTCATCCAACGTATCGTAATCTTCCAACATTTTAATCAATTCTTCTCTGCTCGGAGGATCCTCTGGAGTCGTGTTTTGATCGTACGCGTCAAAGATTGTGTTGATGACATTATCGAGCTCTTCTTCTTCTTCTTTTATGCGTTCCGTGCCCTTTGCGATAACTGCGTCTCGAATTTCTTGGACCAGCTTGAAGCGTTCTTGTCGTCTCTTTTCCGCTGCCTCGTCGGTATCTAAAGTAATCTCGTCAATCGCACTTGTATTCTTTCTCATCTCTTCGCGCAATAAGCTCACATTCGTGAGCAAATTTTCTTTCAATTTCCTTATGCGCTCTTCGCGAGTGGCGAGCTCTTTCTCGTGGGCGCTGAGTGCAGCTTTAGTCGAGGCTAATTTATCCTTGTATTCTTGCAAATCCGCGAGCAATTTTTTCTTCGTCTCGTCGTCGATGGTTTCAGGACCACCGTCGTCGTCATCCGTTTCTCTTCTCACCGTAATTTTCTGTCCATCTTCGTCCGCGTGATCATTCAAATCAACTACTGGGATTCTTCTGAACGACTCCACGTAATGAAGTCTCGCCGGTTGCGTAACGAATTTTATCTCTTTCGAGTCCTTATCGTACTCTTCGCGAACGTGCAGCTCAAAATATGGCGTCCCAAACGTTTGGTCTTTCACTGAATACTTGATGGCAGCGTCTTCTTCTTCATTAACGTCGTAGGCGTCGCTACCTTCTTCTTCTTTGCTTTTCTCTTCTTCATCACGTTTATTCGTATATTTTTCGTACTGCGTGTCGAGGATTTCTTTAAGCTTATCGAGTTTGCCATTCACCGGCGTGTCAGACGCCGAAGGAGCCCAACTTTTGAACGTGTCCAACGGCGACTCATCGTTCGCGTCCGCCAACTCCCTCGCGGTGAACGATGTGCCAACCAAACGTCCACGTCTCACCGTCACGTGAACAATTGTACCTTTTGTAAACTTTTTCGGCGGCTTCGGCGATTGTTTCATCGCTTTCGTCCCAGCCTCTTCTCCTTCTTCTTCTTCTTCTTCTTCTTCTTCTCGTTCTGGTTGTTTATAAACCAACTGATCACCGTTCACGCCGTACGCATAGTCGTGCATTTTATCGCGTTCTATTGAATACGACTGCAAATAGTCCGTGATATCAACCCCGTGCCACCAACCGAGCAAACCGGCTCCAGAATCTCGAAACTTTGCCGCCGCGCCGTAATCCTCCGTTTCCAACGCTCTCAAAAAGCCTCGGCGAATTTTCATCGCCGGGTCAACCGTTAAAGCTGCCTCGATGGCGTCTCGAATCGTTGACGCGCGACCGTAGTCCTCGACGTCGATTGCCTCGGCCAGTTGTCCGTTGAGCGCGACCAAGGCTTCGTCTTCTTTCGCCAATTGGTCGAAACGTTCGTTCCATTTCTTCCAATCCGAAACGGCGTATTCGTCTTCCTCTTCCTCGTCTTCTTCCTCGCGTTCTTTCTTCGTCTTGTTCGCGTTGATCCCATTCGCACCCGATTTGCCGCCGATAAAATTCTTAGACGACTTACTGCCACTTTTCCCCACTCTTCGTTCTGTTTTCACTTTGACCGACCCTCCCGAGGTCGTCGCCTTTGCATCCGAGTCGTTCAACTCGAGCTCCAAGTCAGACGTCTCGAACGGTTGACGAACGAGAATCGTGTGCGTCTCGTCTTCATCTTCATCCGTGTCCTCGATGTTGTTCTCCTTTTTGTTCTCTTCTCCTTTAGACGAGACGGTGGTCTCTCTTTTCGCTTTCGCCACCGCCGCCGCCGTCGCCGGGTTCACCCTTCGTCTCGCCACTCGTATATTCTTTTGTTCTTTGTTGGTATTCTCTCCGCCGGTCGTTTTGGCGTTATTGGTGTCTTTTTTCAAAGCCATAAACTTCGAGGACGAGGCTTCCACGTTCGAATGTGTTGTCTCCGTCGCAGACTGGGACGAGGAGGATGCGCCTTCCTCCTCGTCCAACTTTTCGCTCTTCCCCTCTTCCTCGTCCTCCTCGTTTTTCCCGAACGCGTTCTGCGAATCTCCTCCTTCGAGATGGGAATCTTCCTCCAACGCAAACCTCGCGAGTCGATTTCTCTCTCTCCCGAGAGATTTTCGCATCGATCGACTTTTATTGATCGTTAAATCAGACAGTTTAGGTAGGTTTACCATCGCTTTCGCGGACGAAACCATCGCAAAAGGAGTCGGCATTTCTCCTCAAATTTAGCGGTTATATAAAGCGCTTTTTTACAAACCGATGCTGCTCGAGATGGGAATAAACCTCGAAACTTCTCCTCTTTGCGACCAACGCGAGACGAATTAAATAACGGCTAAACAATAAATAACACGCGCGAGATGCGTATTTCAATCGTTTTAATATATATATATCGCGTGCAATCCGTTCTGTTTTATGGCGGTAATTTATCCAGATTTTCGGTTTTACCCCGACCGATTTTGCTGCCCCTTTTCTAAAAGTTGGGAAAAATTCACCTCCTTGCGCAGTGCTTTTGCTCTTTCCTATCTCTCAACGTCGATTGTAAATGACTTCTGAATACATACACATATATACACATGTACTATGCTAGAGTAAACTACGCTATCTTCTTCTATATTCACGCGAACAAACTCGGCACTTTCTCCATTAACTCGCTCAGAACAGGTTTGTCTATTTGAACGAACCTCTTGGAGACTTCCGAACCGTCGTTCTCCTCGGCGAGCGTTTTGCCTTTAATCAAGACGCCGGTGATGTTGAAATTATCTTTCGCGGAGACGAGATTTTTGAGCGAGTCTTCGAACATGAACACCTCGTCGTCGTCGAACGGTTCTTGAATGCCTTCGTTTGCTTCTTCTTCTTCCGTGATATCGTCTTCGTCGACACTGTGAACATCATCATCGGTACCGTCGCTACGAACACCATCCATCGCTTTCATCCTCCGCTTCACGTCTCGAAGTACTTTCCCAAAAGCCTCTTTCGATGGTTTGCACGTGTCGCCCATAAAATCCGCCCCGTACACGTAATCAAACTGGTCCAATATATTCAATCTTTCTAACGCCTGCTTCGCTTCCGTCTCCGCGCAATTCGTCAACACGAATTTCGGAAACGATTTTGACATTTTTCGTAAACATTCTCTCACCTGTTCGTCCGGTTCCAGGTGTTGCGAACAGTCGCCTCTCGTGAACTCCCAGTACGTTTCTTTCTTAAAACGTACGTGTCCTAATTCTCTCAAGGATTTCAAGGTTTGATTGTGCTTCGTAAACTCTCTTTTCCATATCGTTTTCGCTTTGTCGATGGTTTCGTACCCAAGTTGTGAAACCATGAACTCAAACACTCGAGCGCGACACGCGTGTTCGTACCCGTTCTCGATGGGGTATAAACACCCGTCCAAATCGAACAACGCAAACTTTACTTTTTTTGTGGTGTTTTCAGCAGGAGTAGTCGTCGTCGTAGTCGTCGCAGTCGCTCCCATGGCGCGTAAAGTAAACCACTTGTATAAATAGGAATAATAATATACGAGAGAGAAAAAATTCTGAAGAAGATTTTAAAGAAGAAGATGCTCACATGCGTTCACACATGCGAAGAATATTTCAATACGAGTAATAATAAATATACGTATATAAATAACATAGTATGTTCATGATGCATAGTACCTGATACGAAAGTGTAGCAGTAAAATACTCTTTCATCGAATTAGTTCAACTTTTGCTTCGGGAGCTCGTTGTGAATCCAAATACCGACTTCGATAAACTCTTCGAAATCGATCGAATCGGAAAGATTCTTATCGAACTTGTCGAAGATCATTTTGAGCACTTTTTCCGTGGACTCGATTTTGAGATCCGTTAAAAGAACGCGCATTTCGTCTTTATCCAAATCGCCGGAGTAATCGCTGTCGTACTTTAAGAAGTCGCGTTTTGATTTTCGCATTTCGATGGACTCGCTGACGCCGAGCGCGATGGAGCACACGAAAACAAAAACCACGGTGAGAACGAGGTAGACGTCCATCATGGAACATTCCCATTTTTCACGGATGCACACTTCGTTCTTGATTGCCAAACCAAACGTCGCGACGGCGCCGAGTGAGAAGTGTGCGAGTTGGGCACACATGTTGTCTTCCCGCTTGGAATACGGATGCGCGCACGCGAGAAAGAGGAGGAAAAGAGAAGAAAGAAACATCGCGACGTACAGCTGCGTGTCTGAACCTGGATCGACGAATATAACCACGGCACCGAGAAGAAACTTTTTGATGATGTCCAAGATTTCCCAGAACCACCACTCTTGTTTGTAATCTCTGTAAATCCAGCCGTACGTCTTTTGATTGTAAGCGATGACGTCCTTGTGCGTTTCCGCGTATTCTCTTGAAATCTCTGCGTTTTTAATGTGACGCATACCTCTGGCCATGACGGTCAGAAACAATAACGGAATGCCAACAGGAAACAAGATGACAAAGAAAATTGCCCCGCCTTTAAAATTTTTATATTTGTCGTCTTGGCAAGACGTTTCGATCGAGTATCGAATAAAGAGATTGTCGTCGCCAACGTCTTTGCAGCTGAAATATTGAAGAACCGTGCCCGAAAGGGATGGATATATCAAAAACAACAATAAGAACGAACACTTGGTGGCGTAACCTACGTATCTTCGACCGAGATTTACGAGATCTTTCGATCCGGTAACGAGTTTCCACGTCTTTGCCAAAACGTATCTCACGAAGAAGAACGCGCATATAAAAACAATCAAAACCAAAGGCGCGACGGTTGCGACCGTGAACTTTGAATAGAAATCGCGCGTGAACGCGCAATCCAACGGCAAAATTCGGAAATCCAAACTGAATAGTTTCAAAGCTTCGGTCATCTGAGTAAACTCTTTAGGCCAAGCGACTGCTTGCAATTGAGTTGGCCAAAGCACTAAAATCTGACCGAACCCGACCAAGATTTTTACTTTTGTTCGCATGGTGTTTTCGCCGTTCCATATCATTTCACCGAGACGATATCGAGCGGAGTTCGGAAGCTTTGGTCCTTCCTCTATTCTCTGTTTTAAAGTCTTCTCAGGCTGCACGTATTGTAATTCTTTGTTCCCGTTTTGCACCTCGCCTTTAAAGATGTCAAATCGGAGTCGATATTCGCGTCGCACGGTGCTCCGAAAATTTTCAATCTCCTCGAGGCTATCAACCACGGGCAAGAAAAAGATGAGCATCAACGCAATGAAAATGATCCCCACCACAGAAATAGCGATTAATTCGTTCGAAAACATGCCTTTTAATTTACCAGCTTTGCATTTCGTGCACTCCAAATTGTTTTTGTCCCAATAAAAGTCATCTTTGCAAACACCACACAGAGGTCCGGTAGAACCGTCTTCGCATCCGACGCCGAAAAGTCCTGTCGCGTTCAAGGCGCAGACATTTTTTTCAGTGCACTCGAGCGCTTGCACTTCTGGTTCGAGTTCGTACACCTCAGCTTCCGTGGTTATCATCTTGGATTGTACAGCGGGAACGTTCGAGCTTTTTGGAAAGTTCCAAGTCCAACGATCGAATTTGAAACGGTAATAATTCGTGAGAATTTGCACGGGCGCGCCGTTGAAGAACTCGACGCATTCGCTCGGGTACTCTTTCAAGTTGGAAGTCATGTCCTGACAATATTTGATCGGGGAGACGCACGGAGACACAGATAAGGACGAAGTGATTGTGAAATTTTCAGGCAACATCCCGGGAAGTCTTAAATCGACCAAACCCGGGATGCACTTGCACATCAGTTCACTCTGGGCTTCCAAATTGCTCGCGTCTCTCACTAAAGCCGTATTTTTTGGACACGGTTCGCACGTCAGAGTCCCTTCTGATATTTTCTTCACGTAGTAGTTATCGACGCAACCAATGGTGACTTTCGATTGGCCGGCGGCGATGGTACCAGTGTGTGTTTTCGTTGAATCGTACTCGTATTCTTCGGACATCACGTAACCTTCCACTGGCGCTATGGAGTATTCGATTTCGCCGACTTCGGTCGCGTACACCGAGAACGTTGTCGTTTTTGTATCCGGAGTGAGTTTCATAACCGCGGCACCGTCGAGGCTAGAAAAAACCATACCAGACGCGATGAAAACGACCGGTAACGTCTTTGTATCTGACCAAACGTACTCGTCAGCAGAAACCGCAGCTTTCACGCGTCCTCTCGAAAAGTTCGATGGAATTCCTTCGAGGTATAATGGAAAGTTATAAGTATTCGTCGTGAAGAGAATATCGTTCTCGTTCAACGTCGGCTTGAAAATTTTCTTCTTTCGAGCTACCACTTGAAACGTATTCACGGGAGCATTTGTCGATCGATAACTCGTGTACCGAGCGGTCGGTTGATACTTGTTCCACGTGTTTTCTCCGGCCAAAGCGACTCCGGTGTGCACGAGCTCAAAAATGTTCGCGCCCGCTTTTCTGGGAATAGCGAGAAATTTGATCGACGTAATTCCGGGCTCAAATCGTATCGTGCGATTAAAACTAAAATTTTGCTCTGGAAACGCGTCTTCGTCGAGTAAAGCGAAATCACCGGTGTAAAGATTTTCGACGTTCTCAACCGTGTCGTGACTTAACAACTTTCTTCTCTTTTTTGCCGTAACCGAAGGGCTTCGGAAGGAGTTCATGCCGATTTGAAAATCAAAGAGCTGGTTATCGGCGAAACCGGCTCCCGCCGAAGCGGGGATTTCTCGAGGAATGCGAACTTCTACGACGGTCCATTCGTTCACTAACGATACACCGTCGTACGATGTGCCAATGGACCTATCCAATTTTGCTGTCTCGTACACTGAATCTGGCATCCCCAAGGATCGGATGTGGTAGCAGCACGTGAAATGATTCGAACCGGTTTTCGTCGGCACCCCGTTCGCCGGCACGCTCGAGGCGGATTGAATAAAATTTTCCGCGTTCGGCGTCATCGGTTCAACGACGAACATTGGACCAAAGCCACTTGGAACTCTTTGCATCGATCTTCCTGCCACGCTCGACGTACCGTCCACGTAAGGGATACTATCAATGATATACCCAGTTTCGGTATAAAGCGTGCATCCTTGCTTTTCGCGCAAGTCCCAATCGTAACCGAGCGTAATCGAATTATCCGTATCGGTACTTTTCGAGCAAAATAACTTGTAAGATTGCGGTCCAATCGTCGTACCGCTGGGAATGATGTAGTGAATCCCGTCGTTGACGTGCGCGACCGTACTCGGACCGGCTCGAGCGAGAACGAACCCAGATAAATCTACCGTCGTGGTCGCGTGGATGTTGTACAACTCGATAAAATCACCGCCTTCGCATAAATCGATGCCATTATCCGAAAATTCGTTTATAACGACTGGAAGTTGCAACCGGTCCGAGTTGTATATCCCCGGCGAGCCTGGCGCGAGTGCAAAGTCCAAATCTTTACCGATCGGGAAAAAGTCGTTATATAACACGGAGGTTCCGTACGCCGTTACCGTGTTCGTTTCCGTTGGGTCGTACGTTCTTTGGCGTTGCCAGGAATAAAATTCGTTTGCCGTCCCAACTGTGCCTTCTTCGACGACGCCGCTTTCGTCCACCACCGCGCCTTCCTTGGAGACGAGTTTATAATTTTTTCCCTCTGTAATCGTCCCCGCCGTCGGTGGTATCGAGTACCAAATATCTTCCGAAGAATCTCCCGTGCACACCACCCTCGCTTCTCCAGCTTCGATTGGTTTCGTAAAATCCGAAAACGTGAATATCACCTCCTCGTCCGCTTGAATCGTGTACCCAGCCAAGTCAATTTTTCCTTCCTGCGCCATGAATATCGAACCTTCCTCCGGAAGTTCCTCCAACAGCTTCATCCAGTTAGGAACACCGAAGTAAGACGTTCCGTCCATACAGGTTGCGCGCGTTCCCACTTCTGAAATAATCAAACCGTCCGCAATTTTCCAATGCGCTTCTGTTCTTTCAATTTTCATCACACAAAACGAAGCGTAAAAGAAGAAGTTTAAGAAGTTTACTAAAAAGAGAGAAGAAGAAGAAGTCTTCTTCTTTAACTTCTTCATCGTCGTCGTCTCTTTCGTCGTCGTCGTCATCTTCGACGACAAGTATTTTTAGAGAGAGAGAGATTAAAGTGCGGAAAAAGGAATCTCTCATATAGTCCCTTTTTTACTCTTTTTGCCCCTTCTGTGCGTCAGCACATTTGCCCACAACACAGAGCAAAATTGCCCTTAAAATATCTCTCTCTTCGTCAAGTGGCCAAACGGTCGTTAAAAAAAATCAAAAAGGTGCAGTCAAACATTTAAGTGCTCTCTCATCAATATAAAACAAAAATCAGAGATCCAACAACAGAGACTTTTCCGCCTTAAAATAAGAACAACAAAGATCTTCTTTTCATCAGAACACGACATAAAATTTCTCTACGAAAGAAGACAAAGGTACGCGAAAAAAGAGGTTTATATACCACATATATGTACCAAGTTCTCGCTCTCTGTGTGTGCGTGTGTCTCTCTCTCGAGATCACGCACCCGTATTCACAGAGAGTATTCTTTATTCCCTCTTTCGTTCTCTCTTCTTTTTCCGATGATGATGATGTGTTTTGGATTATTCGTCCTTTTTTTAAGGCGATGAGATGGTTTTTATTCTCTTCTCTTTTCAAAAGGGTTGAGATCATCTTCCAGCGGGGGCAGATCCGGCGTCAAAACTCGACGATACATTCGTCGATTTGAACGATGTTGAGACGATCGTTTCGTCCGATCTCGTTTTTTAATCGGTTTTGGAAACTAACAACCAAACTCTTCTTTCGCTTGTTTTCTCTCAGGATCAGGATCATCAAAATGTCTTCTTTCCGCTTACCGCTCGTCAACCGAGACTTATACCAACCGTCCTCGCAAACGATGGAAACGCTGCTGACGAAAGAAGTCACGTCGACTTCGACTTCGTCGTCTGAATTCAAACATCCAACAGCGTTTACCGCGCACTCTAAGAAAGAGTACGGTTTGGATTACTTCCTGAGAGGCGCGCTCGCCGGCGGTATTTGCTGCGGCGTGACCCACGGCGCGTTGACGCCGGTGGACGTGGTGAAAACGCGCATGCAATTGGACCCGAGTAAATACAGCGGCATGATTTCCGGTGCGTCGAAAATTGCCGCCGAGGAAGGTGCCGGGGCGTTGTTGACTGGTTTAGCGCCGACGTGCTTTGGCTATTTCGTCCAAGGTTGGTTTAAGTTTGGCGGCGTCGAGTACTTCAAAATCAAAGCCGTGGAAACTTTGGGAGAACAAAAAGCGTGGGATAACAAGACGAACATTTATTTGGGCGCGGCGGCTGGAGCGGAGTTTATCGCGGATGTGTTTTTGTGCCCGTTGGAAGCGACGAGAATTCGATTAGTGTCCAACCCGTCGTACGCGTCGAGCATGCCGGGGGCCATGGCGAAGATGGCGAGCGAAGAAGGCATCGTCAACGCGTTTTATTCTGGTTTCGGTCCGATTCTCGCGAAGCAGATTCCGTACACGATGGCGAAATTCGCCGTTCAAGGCGCCGCGGCGGACGAAATCTACAAAGCCATGGGCAAAACGAACAAAGAATGCACCAGCTCTGAAAACTTATCCGTTTCCTTAGGTTCCGGCGTCATCGCGGGCGTCTCCGCGGCGATCATTTCCCACCCGGCGGATACGTTGTTGTCTAAAATCAACAAAGCCGGCGCCGGTGGCACTGGATCTATGATGTCCCGTTTGAGTAACATCATCGCCGAAACTGGTATGGTCAAGTTAGCCACGCAAGGTTTAGCCGCGAGATGCGTCATGATCGGTACCTTAACCGCCGGTCAATTCGGTATCTTCGACGTCGTCATGAACGCCTTGGGCGCGAGCAAGTTTCACTTTCACGACCCGAGCGATACCAGCGGAGATGGGCACTAAATAATTAAAAGAGAGAGAGAGAGAGAAAAGAGAGATGTAAAATCTTCTCTTCTGATATTGCAGAATTTTTGTTTATTATTATAATAATATCATCATCATCATCATCATCATCACGAGAGAGATTCCTAAATTTTTTCAGAGCATTCGACCAAAAAAAAAAAAGAAAAAGAAGCAACAAGAAGCAAAAAGAAACAGGTTTCTCTCTATCCAAATTTGCCCTTTAAAGCGCATTAGTAAAAGAAAACGTCACAAAATACGTCACGCAAGCACACGCGCGAACTTTCGATCGCTTCGAACGCATTAAATTCACGTCAGAGTTTATTTGTAACGTCTGAATTTTACTCTTTTTTGCGTAATACTACCCGCGCACACGCATATTAAAACGAAGAGATGTTTACTTTATCATCCTCCACGCCGTCGTTGTTGACGAGCAGCATTTACCAAAAGAACCAACAAAACAATAGAAGAAAATCGACGGTCGTTCACGTTTCCGCGAGTGGTTTATCGCCGTCAAAGTTGAAAGCGACCGGCAAACGATTGTTAGTCATCCCGGACCAAGAAGAGGCGCAAACGGCGGGTGGTATTTTGTTGATGAGCTCCTCCGCGAGTGCAGGACCGGGGTCCTCGATTTGCGGGTCCGTGTCCTCGGTCGGGGCGGATTGTAAGACGGTAAAACAAGGCGACTCGGTCTTAATCAACGGCTTCGCCGGGTCGGAGATTGAGTTCGAAGACGGGTCGAAAGGGAAGTTTGTCACCGAGGACGACGTGTTGGCTATTTTGGGTTAATAAACGTGTTTCAGTATTATGTCTAGATAGAGAAGAGATGTGTGATTTGTGTTCGGAATCGGAAAGAGAGAGAAGAAGTTTGCGTTCGTAAATCAATACTATACTACTAAATACACATCGCAAATTTAAAGCACAAAAAGCGTAAACGTTTTCTTTACATGATACACTTTACTAGGATGACAACGCGTTCTTATTAAATCTACACAACTTAAAACGGCAGCTTCAAATTGAAACCTCCCGAGCTCGTTTTCGCCTCTCTCTTCATGTCCTCCTTTATGCCTTTATCCACGTCTAAAACGGTCGTGCACTTTGCTCTGCCGCTCGGTTCGTTCAAACAAAACTCAATGGCATCCACAGCCGCGACAATCGACGCCTCCTCCCCTTTATCCGCCCAATAAAACTTCGTCCCGTATTTGTTCGCCAGCTTCGTCCAGAAGTTTGGCGGCACCTCTAAATCGACGTTCGCGCCGATGGAAAAGTTCAAAATATTCCCGAGTCCAGGATCGGCGACGAACACCACCGTGTCGTCGTCTACGCCCCAATAGTCTTTAATCGCCAACCCGGGCGTTTGTGGGTACGCTTGCGCGAGAATTCTCAGTTTCACGCCCGTATCTCGCTGTAAGTTTTCCACTCGAGTTTGCAAACGTTTCACTTCTCGAGGGGTTAAATACCCGGCAACGTCGATGACGAGATTTTCGGACTGAGGGCCATCCGGGAGAAGTTTTGGGTTGTTCACGCCTTCCAGACGCGCTTGGGATATGAGAGGCGAGGTGAAGAAGATGGTCGCGGAGAGGAGGAGAGACGTCAAAGCGGATTGGAGTTTTTCGTGTTCGTTATCCGTTTTTGTCGATGATTTTGACTCCGCGACTTTGACGGATGACGAAGACGAAAACGCACTCTCACTCAGAAGAGCTTTCGTTGTTTTGAAAACGCGCCGCATTCTTTTCGTCGAAGTTTGCCTTTTTACATGTATTGGTCGAAGAGAAGAGGTGGGAACCAAAGCAGACGATGATGATAACGCGGGGAACATTTTTTTCTCTTATATAAAAGTGCTTAAAAGTTTGTTGTTGTGTCAAGTTGTGAAGCGAAGAAGCACATCTCCTCGATGAAAGAAGCGCTTCGAGAAATCTACTGATACTTTTCTTATTACATTCAATGACAGTATATATACACACACGTTCACTCACGCGTACTCTTAAATGAGTTGGGAGATGAGAGATTTTCTTTTATTCCAACTGGCCTTGCTTCGAAGCGAACCTCACGAAGACTTGTTCGAGCGTCGTTTGCGAGACGGAGTAATCTATGATTAAACCGCTCGTTTTCACCTCGTGCAACTTTGCGAAGACTTGCCACAACTTGATTTCGTCTTCGTTTTGCGTGTGGTTGACGCGTAATTTCAACTCCGAGATGTGAGATTCCGCGATGGATGCTTTGAGTTCTTTCAAGGAGAAATCGACAACTTCGGATTTTTTGGATTTGTCAAAGTTTACCGTGACGGAGTAACCTTCGCTGAATCGGTTTTTCAAGTGTTGGAGACTCCCGATGCAACTGAATTGACCGGAAACCATGATACCAACTCGATGGCACAAAGCTTCGCACTCTTCCATGGAATGCGAGGTTAAGACGATCGTCCTCGATTTTGCCGCCGCGGAGATGACGTCCCATAAGAATCGTTTAGCTTCTGGATCCATTCCCGTGCTTGGTTCGTCCAAAAGGACGACGCAAGGCGCGCCGACCAAAGCCAGCGCGACTGAAAGTTTGCGTTTCATTCCACCGGAGTAGGTACCGCAAATGCGATCGGCGGCGTCGGTGAGTTGGATTTCGTTGAGCAGTTTCGAGACGGTGGAATCGATGGAGCCATACGGCACGCCACGAATCGCCGCGTAAAACTTGATATGTTCGCGCCCCGTGAGGTTTAATTGTAAGCCGTCAAATTGAGGACAGTATCCCATTCTTTGTCGAGCGGCAGTTAAGTCGTTGGAGATAGAAAGTAAGCGACGATCGGTGCCGGAAGAGGTGTTTGTGCTCGTGTAATCGCGAATGAGTGCGTCACCAGAGGTTGGCGCAAACTCGCCGGTGATTGTTTTGAACGTTGTCGTTTTCCCGGCGCCGTTGACACCAAGTAAACCAAAGACTTGCGAGTGCGCCATACCAACCGAGAGATGGTCGACTGCGTTTGCCTTCTTTGAACCGTAACTTTTGACGAGATCTTTAATAATCACGCCGTCGTTGGCGGTCAAATTGGATTCGGTATTGAGAACGCGTCGTCGTTCGGCAACGACGTCTTCATCTTCTTCGTCCGGTTGTTCTGACGCGACGGTTGTCAATTGCTGTTGATACTGTTGTTCCGATAATTGCTGTTCTTCGAGACCCAAAGACGCCGACGACGGCCGCTCTGTGAACCCATTTCTTCCCCTGCTCTGTCGCGCCCCTCGTCGCCTTTCCGCCGCCAATCTAATCTTTTCGTTTTTCTCTTCCGCCTTCCGTATTCGCTTTAATCGTTTCTCCTCTTTGTACTCGGAAATGTGTTTTCGTCCTTTCACGGATTCCAATCTTTCCAAGACGCACACCAGGAACGTAAACGTGACAAAATTGACAAACAAATAGAGATAATGCATCCACATGGTCTCGCCAACCGAATCCGATTCCACGAATTTCAAACAATTGCAATCGAAATCGAACATCTGTCGTTGCTTTTGCTCGTTGAGCATGCCTAAATCGAACAAACCTCGACCTAGGGAGTAATGAGGGACGACCAACGCAAAAACGTGTTTGCTTATATCCGAGCCCTGTTTCGTTGCGTCGTTCAATTCTCGGAGGTTATACAAGATGATACCCGCGATGGTCGTGATGACACCTAAGAAGGAAACGATACCAATTTCCCCTACGTACGCGGTGAATCCAGTTTTAAAGAAGAAACCACCGGCGTGCGCGTACGGAATAGACGCGAGGAGGAAGACGAAGAGTAGCGCAAAGATGTCTCCAATTCTTCCGCGGAACATTTCCACGTTGTACCCAGCAAAAACAATCGTAATGGTAATCAACGGTATAATCATTTGGAACATATCTGCGATGAAGTGTGACAGCCAATACATGGTCTTGTTCACGCCCGAGACGAGCTGTAAATGCTTCGTATTGTTCGCTCTTTCGTTGACAGGAACAACGGCAAACGAAGCGGTTAAAATCGAAGCGCCGAGGACGGAGAAGACCGCGGTAAACATGAGGACGAGAGCATTGTCCGCTTCTTCAACAATCTCACCATCTTCGTACTTTTCCTTTGATTCAAACCATTTCAAAGTGGTTTTGATCTTCGCATTTGCGTTCCCGGATCTGTGTCGTAAAATTGCCGTGTTGGCTTCGTTCGTGGACACGCCTATAGCGTGGAAAGCGGTGACATCAGTGTACAACGTGTGTCTATACACGCCTCCGGTAACTTTATTCCCGGCTCCGTTCTCATCGACGTAGGAGTCAACCCAAATTGCATCGCATGGGGCGCCGGATGGGCGCAAATTACACGGTTTTTGTTTGTCGCCGAATTTACCGAGCAAAGTGCCGTCGAAGGAAGTGTCCGCACTCGCTTCGCACGAGCTGTTGATTTGGGTATCGACTCCATGAATCGGGCTCTTTGCACAATTCCCAAGAGCATCTCTCGCGGCGAAACCGACAACTTCTGTTTGTGTTTCCGTGTATCCGCACGCATTCGATAACGTATTGTTTTCGTACTTCGGTTTTACAAGCGTTGGATCGCTCATGCAGCACGTCAATGCGGCGTAATACGCCTCCTGCTTCGGCGCTGGGCAATTGCATCTACACGATATTTGTTCGCCAAAAGCCTCCGTAATCTGCGTTCGCTGATCAGGCCACGCATTACGAACGACTTTATCCGCTATATCATCGTTGTTACGATATGTTGCTAAAATATCTCGCCCGTCGAGATGCGCGCCCCGCGAAAACGTCACGGGTTTGTAGACGATATCTCTTTTGAATTCAACCGTCGTCAAAAATAAAGCCAAGGCGAAGAACGCGCACGGTAACAACAGTTGTAAAAACGTCGTGACTATCGTCCGTTTCCAGTTCAAGTACCGTTTCCAAAGTAAGAATCGAATCTGTCTCGAAAGCAGTTTCGAACCGGTGACGTATTCTGCGCGCTCTTCATAGTTCGCCACGAACGCTTCTCTCATGCTCTCGCCGTGTACTTTGTCCACGATACTGTCCGTGTTCGCGCGCGAGTGTTGCTTTCGCCTCTCGTGCTCTTCGTTTTCTTTCTGTTCAATTGACAAATGTTTCGCGTTCGAGGCAACTTTCAAAAACACCTCCTCCAACGTCGTGCACGTGATCCCGTACGAGGTGAATCCCAACGTCGGTAACTCGTGGTCAATTTTCTTCAAAAGTTCTGCAAATAGATGCGTCGCATCCAACGGCAAGGAAATGGTAACTTCGGTACCAACGTCTGAAATTAAAGATGAGTTTGTTACCACGCTCCGGACAAAATGTAAGGCCTTTCGAGACCCCTCTTTTTGCAACCCGGTTAAGTATTGCGCCGAGTTGTCGCCATTCCTACTGCTACTCTCTTTGTCGAGGTCTTTCGCGAGCGTGAGAGTGTACCCGCTCCCAAACCTGGATTTCAAAAATACCGGACTTCCAACGCACGCCAATGACCCGGCAGACATAATCGCAACTCGATCGCATAATAAATCAGCCTCATCCATGAAATGCGTGGTTAACATAATCGTCTTGCCCGTTTGCGCTCGTTTTCGAATGACTTCCCATATGAATCTCCGAGAGTACGGGTCCATCCCACTCGTAGGTTCGTCTAGAAATACAATCGACGGGTCACCTATAAATGCACACGCTAACGACAATTTTCTCTTCATACCGCCCGATAAGTTTTTACTCTGTTCGTCTATTTTATTCAAAAGGTCTACCTCACGCAACGCGCTTTCGATCGACTCGTCTAAATCCGTCATCACATCTTTATTTTGAGACAGAGAAGCGTACAATTTCAAGTGCTCCCGGCACGTTAAAACTGGCCATAAAACATCAAATTGAGGACAAATACCCAATGAAAGACGAATGGAAGACATTTGCGTGGCGACATCAAAACCGTTTATGGTCGCTTTCCCCGCCGTTTGTGCCATGGCGCCGGTCAAGATATTAATCGTTGTCGTTTTCCCTGCGCCGTTATGGCCTAATAATGCCGAGACTTGTCCAGGAACGAACGCGACGGATAAATTGTCCACCGCGGAAACGCCGTTCGGGAAAACTTTTTGTAAATTTTCGACGGATATAGACTCCGTGCTTTCCTCTCGTAGCGGTTCACAATACCGCTGTCTCATTTCTATTTCGCTCTGATTATTGTTATTATTGTTAGTATGCTTTAACAAATGCACTTCCGTCGTGGGAAACCAATAACTTTTCGTAAACAAAAACCACGGAGGTTTTCGTTGACCAAACTCTTTCGGCAAGACGTTGTCGAAATAAAACGTCATAAACCCGTAAAAGAAGCAGTTGAAAACAGTGATGGCAAAAACTGAGCTCGCGCTCACGTCGACGTTTTCGACGACTGATTTTGACCACGTTTCAGCGGTGATACCATCTCTGGTTAACTCCAACTGCGAGAGCACATGACCCCACATGTTTAAAGACCCAGCTGGGAGTAAACACGTCCAAAGCCACGCGGCAGAACCTTCCGGTGCGACAATTCGTATTTGAGTGGACGGTTGTATGGACAAGTTGTAAATAAACAACGACACAATGGTCGCAACCAAGCTTCGATCGAACCACGTGGTGATCATAAAATTGAACAAAATGTTCGATAGCACCCACACGCTGTAAAACAAGAACTGAAACCATTGATTCGTGTACTCAAACGGATAGATTCCAACTAAAGTCATGCTGGTCACTGTAATCATAGAGGCTGCCCAATGCGTAACTAACCAACTCGACCAGTACGTGAAATCAGTCAAGCCCATCATTTTCATCCCTTCTCTTAATTTTAACTCCTTTTCTACGACTATGGTTTTCATGACTAATACAGCAGAAGACTGAAACGCTATGGTGCCAACAAAACCGATAAACGACGCGGCGATTATACCACCCAAGTTGTACGTGTAGCCAACCGCCGGGAACGGTTTGATAGAGGAATCAATTTGGACGCTAAATTTTTTTGGCACACCGTCATCTTTGTCATCTTTCATATCCACTATGGCTTGATCGACGGCGTGTTGGAGTTGTACCGATCGTTCGAACCGTTTCCAGTAGTCTTGCTCGCTCTCGCCCTCCCACTCCGTAGAGTATTGTCTACCGGTAGCGCGAGCGAGCTTTCTCTGGCCTCCAAAATGCGTTCGGTTTAATCGAATCGTGTACCTCGTTTCTTCGTCTACAATGCTGAACGCGTTTGATGTGGACGTATCGCTATCGTCGTCGTCTTCAATATCGCTATCACCATCGCTACTACTCGAAGAAGAAAACACAATTTCCGCCAGTACCTCTCCGGTTTTTTCAAATCTGTGCGTCTCCATCGCGTCTTCCGTCTCGAAACCTTTCACGAATTCACTCAATATCGGTAACCACTTCGTTTTAAAACATCCGCTTTCATCTTGCAAACACGTATCCGAGCACCTTTCCTCTCGCCACTCTTTCACGCCATCTTCGTCGAAGATCCTCCCGGTTAGCAACATCTCCGCCGCCGTCGCCGTTTTATTCTTCTCCAGATCCCTAGGATCCTCGCTAGACTCTGTTACCATTTGTTCCAACGCTCGTTCGTTCCAACCCATACCCACCATCCTAGGAACGCTGAAGCTCATATTTTTCACGTCCGCGTTCTCGCTTCGACTATCGGCGCACAAAAAATTCACGTACGCCCTTTCGACGATATCCGAAGTCTCTTCCGTAATCGGCGTAAACGTAAACTGCCATCCGCTTCCTTTCAACGAAGATGAAGTATCACCACCCCCATCTTCTTCCGACGACCCAAATTGCCCGATTGGATTCCACCCAGCGCCTATCGAAAAGCTCCTGTATAACACGTCGTGGTTCTTCTCGTCCGGGACGAGTGCCTTTGGCAAACACATCAAAGCCACGAATGCGGTCGGGACGAGCAGTTCGAACAAAGAGCAACACCACAAGCCTCTTCTTTTCAGAGTGTAGTTTTTCCTCAGGAGCGCTTTGAATTGCTCGCGTTGTCTGTTTCATTCGCAGAAGAACGTGAGTTATACGTGATGCGTTAGTCTATTGTTATCCGTAGATTTGAGAAAGGTCGACCAAAAAAAGCGGAGGACAAACCACAAAAATTGGAATAAAAATGTGCGTCAGACAGAGAGAGAGAAAGAAAGAGAGACACAGCGCGTGAGCGCGTTGCAGAAGAGAACGAACGTTTCTACGTACCGTTTTCGATCGAGCGATGAAGCGACATCCCCGTGAGTGGCCTCAAACGACATTGTCGTTCGCTCACGGCGCGCAAACGTATGTATCTCTTAAAAAGTGCGTGTGACTTTTCTGTGTCGAAAATTTGGTTTTTGAACCTCCTTTTTACACGTCATAATTGGGTGCCTCGATGCAACGCGAAACTTAACATGTTGGCTTATGAGCGCGTATTCACGAAGAAGTATTCCTCCGATTGAAAAATGGTGGTGGTTTAAAAAAGCATACAAAATTTATATCAACAACAACTCTTTCGAGACTTTATTTCATCATCATCACAGTTTTAAAGTATTATCATTTCGTAGTATATTAAGGTATCTCTCTTTCGTTTACTCCGAATTGTCCGCTTTGGCCGCTTTCGCAGCCGCTTTGGCCGCCTTTCTTTCCTCTTCGGCTTTTTGGACTTCACCGGCGATGCCCAAAGCTTTTTGTAAAACTTCCGGCGCGTATTGCGGAGTGCCGTTGTGCTTTTCCATGTCTCTGCAGTAACACAACAAAGTAGTGTCGATGCCCATTTCGACGATGCCCATAAAGACGGCGGCGACGGAGTAGGCGAAGATGGCGATGACGGAGCAGATTAAAACCGGAGAGGAAATTTCCTCTTTGTAATCGTCGCCGTTTAACATGACGAATGCCAAGAACGCGGTACCGATTGAGATGCTCAATTTCGCCAAGAACAAGAGTAAGTCGCCGACGATGTTAATCGCGGCGACGGACATGACGTTGGCAATCATCAATTTCAACGCTTGAAACGCCGACCAGCAGAAGGAGTTACCGTCGATGACAATCATAATGTACGCGTTTCGGTTGATGAACTCGATGATCTTTTGGCAGCACCACAAGCAGCACTCGATGACGTAGCCGACGACGGCAAAAACTTTGCCGTTTCGGTCGATTTTTTTCATGCCCGTCATGACGACTCTCATGCAGACGCGCACGAATTGCATGACTGCAATCAAGAAGGAACCAAACGCCGCCGAACCGGAGTGATAGAACGGCATTCTCTTCATGGACGTTAAAAGTGGCGTCATGCCCATTTTGTCCGCACCAGACCAATAAAATTTGGCAAAGACGTACGCGACGACTAAATACGACACCGCGATAAAGAACTGCGTCGTCCACAAGAAGCCGAAGAAGTGGTACAAGAGCATGTATTGCAACTCGCGAGACCATTCGGTTTCGACGCCACAGCCGTGCAATTCGGAAGACTCGAACGGATGGACGCATGTTTGGATCTTCTGGTCGCCGCAGGACATGAGGTAGACGCCAGCGAACACCCAGTACAAGAAAAGCAACATCATCCCAACGCACGGAACCAAAGGAAAGACAATCAAGCTCGGCACCGTGGAGAAGGCGCTGATGGACACTTTAATGCACGCGATGGCAACTTTTAAGCGTCGAACCATCAACAAGGTGAAGATGAAAAAGATGACGGTAAAGACCGCCATGACGTACGTGCACGCCTTCAACACTTCCTCGTTTTCGGATGCCGGATCGACCCAAGAAGACGCGTTGAGCTCGGTGGAATCCAAGCCCGTGGAATCGACAATGCCGGAGATTTGGTCATCACCGATTAAGCCAGAATACAAAGCCAAGTAGCACGTCACCGCAATCGAGCCGAGGTTGACCACGATGACCGTGCCCCAGCAAAAGAGCGAGGTGAAGTATCTCAATATGACCAACCAGGCGAGCGATAAGACGAGACAGGCGCCCGCCGCCATGCCTAAAACGTTCTTCGCGACGATAAAGTCATCGATGTACCTTTGGAATCGTTCCATCGGGCCGGCGATGTAATCCGTAACTTGCGAGTTGATGCTTTCGACTAATCCGTCCAAGGAGGCAAACGAGCTGTACGTGCCGTCGGTGAGAAAGTTCGTTCCGGTTGTACCCGAAACTGACAAAGCCGTGAACGCATCGAACGACGACTGCGAAAAGTTGCCGTAATAGTTGCACGAAAAGTACGTGTTTACGCTTGGAATCAAAACCGGATAACACGGCCCTTTCAATTGCAAACTCGTCACTTTCTCCGCGTCGGTCAAGTCGGAATACACGTCTCCGTTTTTCATCTTCCACGCCTCTTTCGTCAACTGCGCGTCGTACGAATTACTTTCCGGGTAATCGCAAAACCACGTCACTTGTCCAGCCGTTTCGGACGGCTGCGGGCAAGTAGAAACGCACATGCTCTTCGCATCCGCTAAAGTATACGAAGAAGACGCGAACGACGGCGTCGTCGCCGCCACCGCCGCAGATCTCGCCACCGCCGCGACTTCCAAGAAGTTTGCCCAGTATCTCGTCTTCAATCCGGAGTTATCGATGACGTTCCCGCTGCCAGTCCCGGCCACCCCGGTACCTTTCTCGTCGCACAAAACGCCCTCGTAATCCGTGCCCATGATTAACAAAGCCGGATCGCCGTTGGTAAAACCGTACCCGCCGCACGCCAACATGCCGACCCAAAACGCGATAAACGCCAACAAGAACAAAACGTCCGTGCATCGTCGCTTACCGCCTTCGATGAAATCGTCGCCACCGTGAGGGTCCGCGTCCGGGTCGACTTCTTTTTTCGAAAAGAAACTGTTTACGCGAAAAGAAGAAGAAGAAGAAGGTTGGTCAGCGTTTTGTCTTCCACGTCTCGAAAAAAGCGCGGAATACTACTCGCGACAACAACAACGCCGGAAAGAAGAAACGGGAGCAGAAGAAGAAGCGAAGAAAAGAAGAGAGAGAGAGAGAGAGAGACGGTTGTTTTTTAACCAAAACTTTCTCTCTCCCTCCTCTACATCTGGAGCACATTTAACGACAACGAAAACTCTCTTTTTAAACGATTCTCAGCCTCCTCCTCTGCGCTTTTGCCAAAAGGGGTGTTGTTGCAAAAGAGACGGAGAAGAAGACAACCAAACGAGTTAAAGAGGAAGAGAAACGCGCGCTTTTGCGCCTAAAACGTTTTTGTT
>ENA-UOXV01001192-UOXV01001192.1-marine-metagenome-genome-assembly--contig:-NODE-1192-length-36970-cov-6.899255_pt1 | contig 36970 bp, 30 predicted proteins | sample MGYA00238165_ERZ766961 | MGnify/ENA primary metagenome ERZ766961 (study PRJEB28924, sample SAMN03173240) | marine metagenome | biome: Marine; feature: Water; material: Subsurface seawater | place: North... | reverse complement strand
GGCCATTCCAGCGCCAACAATCGCAACGCTCGGCTTTGTCATTTCAAGTTCCTTAGAATCTCCCATTTTCACGATTAGCCTAGATGGCTGCCGCTTCCATTCAGGCCATTGCCCTGACTGTGATAATTTGTATTAGATATCATCGATCGCTGCGCCAAGTCGAGGATCTGTTGTTCGAGCGTGGGATCGATATCTACGATGAAACGGTTCGTTTTTGGTCGAACCGGTTCGGCCCGATGTTTGTTGCCGAAATCCGTTTAACTTGGCCTCAGATGTTCGTAGCTACATCCATCTTTTGAAACGTCCGTATAAGGCGAGGCGCCGTCGCAAAGACCCCGGCAGGGCTGCCATAGTCGCTGGAGTCACGATTACGTTGTCGGGGTCTTGCTGCAGCCCATCGAAGATCGAGGCTGCCGGAGTGACCAGGTGGTGATCACGCGAGGCCAGCATCGCTTCGGCCAATCGGTCATGGGCAGCATCCTCGAAGTTGTAGCTACCAAAGGCTACACGAGTGCGATCCACCAGTATAATCTTGGAGTGCTCACCGTGCCGGTTCTCGAAGATTCGAACTCCCGAGCTGAGCAACTGCTCAAAGCCAGCCGCTGAGGCTATCCAGGCGAGGTCGGTTGCGGGCAAAGCCTCTCGGTGTGAATGATACACGTCGACAAGTACCCCCCGCGTGGCCGCCTCGACCAAAGCATCCATCAACGCCGGCACCGGCTTGAAGTAGAAACTGGTGATCTCGATGGTTTCACGGGCTTCATGCACCATCTCCAGTAATCTTTCCGTCACGGAGTTGGGGCCGCGCCAGCCCAAGGGACCAAAGGCGCCCTGGGCAAGGTTTGGGTTGCAGAACCAGTATTCAAGCTCAATGGCTGGTTGCTCCACGACAGTTGACTGGGCGGCGTCTTCAAGCTGACGAAGGTGAGCTGTCCGTACTGTACCGCCAATTTGCCGGTAGCTTTGCAGCAACGCAGTAACTACCGAACCGCGGAGGGCAACTGAGTATTCGTTCCATCCCTCGAAAGAGGATCGGGTCAGGTTGCTGCTGCCGAATATCGCCTCGCCAGCCTCGGATACCTGCAGCTTGACATGCTGGCCTCCACCAAGTCGTCGTTGCATGAAGTGTTTCGGTCGATAAATCGTTACTGTTGCCCCGGCCGCCTGCAGTTCCTGCAACCCGATGGCCAGCGCTTGCCTGTCCTGTTTCGACATCACCACATTACCCAGCATCTGACCGAATCCATCTATCAACAGATTGATCTCGACGCCGCGACGCTGGGCTCGCAGGAGAGCCGCCAGTGCCGCGATACCAAAGCGGTCGTATTCTATATAAAAGGTCGAGAGGTATAGGAACTGCCTAGCAGTTTCGATCATCTCGAGACGGCAGTTCCATTCGGCGGCGCGGTCCCAAAGCGGCCGTGCGCGGGATGCGCTCAGCATCCGTCAAAGACGATAATGTTAGAGACGATAACCACCGGAAACATCGATATTTACGCCGGTAACATAGTTCGCTTCGAGCAGATACTCGACCGCCTGCGCTACCTCCTGCAGGCTGCCGGGCCTACCCAGCGGCACCCATGCTCCGATCTCATGAGGTGGCGGCAGATCAATCGAGTTGTCGAGCTGTCCCGGAGAAACCATGTTGACCCTGATCTGTTGCTCACCGTAGGCAGCAGCCAGAGATCGGGTCAGTACCAGAAGTCCTGATTTGCTGACGAAATAATCAGTTCCTTGAACATCGGCGCGGGCCCCTTCGAGTCCAGCCATGCCGATATTGATGATGTTGCTGCCAGCGGACATCAACTTCAGCGCGTGATAACAGCAGTAATAGGCGCCGGATAGATTGGCCGAAAGGGTCGCATCCCAGACCGTTGGATCAAGCTGGGTGACATGTTGCGGGTTGTAGTTGCCGACATTGTTAATCAGCAGGTCCAGCCGGCCCTCAGTGCTGGCGACGTCGTTGAATAACGTCTCCACCTGAATCTTGTCGGATACATCGACAGACAGGGAACGAGTGTGCCCCCCCAGTTTCAGGGCAGCGATCTCCTGTTCAAGCGATTGCGCATCACGACGCGACTCACGGTACAGAATGACCAGGTCAAACCCTCGTGCAGCCAATGTCATGCATAGTTGACGGCCAAGCCGGCGCGCGCCGCCCGTAACCACTGCTACCGGGCGTGGCGCACTCATACGCGGCTGCGCTCTAGGCGCACGAATGAGCATTCAGCGGCCGGTACTGCTTCGGGTTTGCGGATTTCAAGTCTGACGGTTTGCGCCAACGCGTGCTGCTCGAACAGCAATTTTGCTGTCTCTTCGGCCATCGCCTCTAGCAACACGAACTTTCGCTCATGAAGTAACTCCGTCACGCCGCGTGCGATAAGATCATAGTCGACGGCGTCCCCGATGGCGTCAGAGGCCGCGGCTGCGGCAAAATCGTAGTCCAGCTCGATATTCATTATGATTGGCTGGGTTCGTTCGCGTTCGAATGCATAGACACCTACGATGCAGTCAATGTGCAAACTATTGAGTCCTGTAGTCGCTATCAAAACTGTTAGTCTCCCTTGTTAATCGCGTTAGTCAGGCTTGCGCGCGACCCACACCTGTTCGCGTGCCCTTGCTGTCTCGAATGGCGTGCGTTGAAAATCGCCATAACACGCTTCGATAGTGAATCCGGTGTCAATCAACAGTGCGCTGATCTGATCGGGTTCCAGCCAGCTCAGGCTCAGGCGGCGGTAGTGACGCTTTTGCATTTCCCCATTATCGTCGAGGATATCCTCCCAGGTGACCACGGATATCGATTGTTTCAACTCATCGATCAGGGATGTCACCCACAGCAGGCAGTCGTTGCCCTGTGTATTCTGATACGCCGCGCGCAACTGTACCGCACGCATGTGGCTCATAAGTTGCGGGGTCATGAAGAAGTCATCGAACACGAAAAGCCCGCCTGGGCTTAGATTCTCAAAAATGTGTTGGATCGCCTCACGCTTGTCTTCGATGCTCGGAAGATGACCGATGCTGTGGTATGGCAAAGTAATCAAGGTTGCTGGAGCCGGTATATCGAAGTGACGGAAATCTGACTCAATTAATGTCAGTCGATCGGCGACACCTGCTTCCGCAGAAAGCTTGCGGCACCTATCAAGCATTGCCGGCGACAGGTCAACCCCCGTCAGACTACATCCCCGGCGTGCCGCCTCGATGGCGATCCTCCCATCGCCAATCCCCAATTCGACAATGGTACCCTGAGCCGCCAGATATGTGTCGATGTAAAATGCAAGATTTTGATTGGTAGAGGCCGCCGTAGAAGTCCAGACCTTGTAGATCTCGGCGAATCTTTCATACTCGGAGGTGTTTTCGTAAGACATGAGATTACTTGATCAGCCCATTTTCTAGATAGCTCATTATAGAGGAGGCTCTTTTTGTTTGGATATGCGCGCTCAGTCTTTAAGCGAAGCGACTGCTGGATGACAGCTATGTCCCGCTTGAGGCTGAAAATGGTGGTTGAAGAATGACGAATGATACACTGCAGACATGAGATTACTTGATCAGCCCATTTTCTAGATAGCTCATTATAGAGGAGGCTCTTTTTGTTTGGATATGCGCGCTCAGTCTTTAAGCGAAGCGACTGCTGGATGACAGCTATGTCCCGCTTGAGGCTGAAAATGGTGGTTGAAGAATGACGAATGATACACTGCACAAACAGGTGGTGCTTTACCTCATGTATCTCAAGGCCAGGGCAATTCCTATAATTTCAGTCACCTGAAGTCTTTGATAGCTTGTGCCAAGTGCCAGTAATACATTCAGCTAAGGTGTATAAATTCTTTACCAAAAGTTGTGCCAACATTCACGATGGGCGTTTTAAAATCGGGCAAGCTAAGATGCGGGCAAGGGTGGTTGCAGTCCGAAAGCCAAAGGTTTGTCCGTATCGGTAAAGATCTTATCGCGGCGCATTTTGGTGTTGCGCCTATTGGCGCAAATCGAGAACAATTGATTTTGATAGCAAGAGATTTGATCCGGACCATGTTGCCCCGAAACCATCACCGGCGATAGCGCAATGTTGGAAGGACGCATTACGGCATTGCTGTACTCAATCGCAGGCCTAGTTGCGGCGTGGAAAACCTCTGTTGCTTTTCGTCTGGAGTGCGTGCTGTCCATCGTTCTCGTTCCAGTAGCCTTCTGGGCAGGAGAAAGTGGCCTCGAGCGTGCTGTTTTGATAGCCCCGGTCTTTTTGGTGCTGATCGTGGAGCTTCTTAACAGCGCTATTGAGGCGACAGTCGATAGAATTGGACCCGAGATTCATCCGCTCTCAAAACAGGCCAAGGATATGGGCTCCGCGGCTGTGTTTTTAGCGTTACTCGTCGTCGTTGTGATTTGGGCGTTGGTGCTATTTTGATGGCGCACCGCAGCATTTTAACTGTGCCGATACTGAGTTGGTAGGAGCTTGAAGATGTCCAGCCCCCGCAACCAAGTGTTTCGCTAATAATCCAGTGGGTTAGAGTTTTTTCGTGTTTAGATTAAGATCTTGCGAAGCTCTAAAAGTAAGCAAGTCGAACTTACTTCAATATCATCAGGGTGTAGGTTTGCTGTCATGGTAAAGTAGGGCGGCTACAATCCGCCCGAAGCTAATTCAAAAAAAAACGGTGATTTGCTGCCAGCATCTGTTCGGCGGGTTGCTAGATTCCGGATTTTAGACACCACTGATATTTTAGCCCTACGCAATGCCTGTGGCTTAGACATGAAAGTTGACCCAATGACCGGGGATTATTCCAAAATCCTTCCGTCCGATGTGACAAGCGGGGCATCGTCATGCCAGCGATCAACGCTCGCAACGCTTGGGTGGGAACCCTATTTTGCCAATCAAATCAGTGTGGACGAATTGGCAGAGACGCCGCCGGTCCGCATCGTTGAGGTCCTTCGCAATACGCTGCATATCATCGGTGAAGGCATCAACGAGACAATCGCAACGCATTCCGGTGCAACTGTAGGCGATTGGCTGCTATTTGATCGTGAACATCCACAATCAAGCCGTATTTTGGACCGAAAGAGCCTTTTGAAACGCCGCGCTTCGGGAACCGATCGCCAAGTGCAGCTGATCGCGGCCAACATCGATACCGCGTTTATCGTGACGTCCTGTAATCAGGATTTCAATATCGCCCGGCTGGAGCGTTACATCGCCTTGGCGTTTGATGCCGACATCACTCCGGTCATCGTTTTGACAAAGGCTGATCTGGTTTCTGGCACGCAAAACTACGTCGATGATGCGCAAGCGATTTCCGAGCAGGTTTCCGTTGTCACCCTTGATGCACGGGGTGATGAGCCAAAGGTGAAGTTGGCGGAATGGTGCAAGCCAGGCGAAACCGTTGCGTTTCTTGGGTCATCTGGCGTGGGTAAATCGACCCTGACCAACGCCCTGATGGGCACGCAGTCGATTGAAACCCAAGCTATCCGTGAAGATGATGCCAAGGGTCGTCATACGACAACACGCCGACAGTTATATTTCGTGCCGAATGGTTGCATCGTGTTGGACACACCCGGGATGCGCGAATTGCAGTTGGACGATGCTGCATTTGGTATTGATGGTGTCTTCGCTGATCTTCGCAGTCTTGCGACTCAATGCCGGTTTAACGATTGCCGGCACATGACGGAACCGGGATGTGCTGTGAGACAGGCAATCGGAAACGGTGAGATCGAAACGGCGCGGCTGGATCGATGGCGCAAGCTGCTGGCGGAAGAAGTCTTTAACTCTGCGAGCCTCGCTGAACGTCGGTCCAAAGATAAAGCGTTTGGCAAGATGGTTCGCCGGGTCACAAAGCAAAAGACTGGCAGGAACCAGAGGAATGACTAGGGGCGAGTCGCCCTTGAACCGGAGCATAGTGCTGGACCAGCCAGCGCAGTTCTTCTGAGACTTGTCCGGATGCGCCGGACACCAGCCTCACTTACCTTTTTTGGGCGGCTGAGGCCGGCTAAAGACCAGCTCATTCTCCGTTGAGGCATCTGTGTCGAGGGAATAGCCACCGGCATTGAAGTCTTTCAAGCCATCAACCCGATCGACGCGGTGTTCCATAATCCAGCGTGCCATGCTCCCACGCGCATGCTTGGCGTAATACATGAGGGATCGGGCCTCGCCATCCTTCACATTCAGGAACTTGGCTGCGATCACTTTTCGCCCAAGCACCTTGGTGTCTACCGCCTTAAAATACTCGTTTGATGCGAGGTTGACCACGGTTGTATCAGAGTGATCAGCAAGCTCTGTATTTAGTTGATCGGCGATGCGCACGCCCCAGAATTCATAAAGGGATTTGCCGCGGCTATTGGCCATTTTGGTGCCCATCTCGAGGCGATAGGGCTGGATTGCGTCCATCGGACGTAAAACCCCATAAAGGCCAGAGAGGATGCGTAAATGATCCTGCGCATACACAAGCGTATCTTCGGACAGGCTGTCCGCCTCCAGTCCCCAATAAACATCGCCGTCAAAGGCCAAACCCGCCGGCTTGGTCGAATTGCTGCGGTTGTCGAGGTTGAAGGCCTGAAAGCGCTCGAAATTCATGGTCGCGAGGTTGTCGCTGATATGCATCAGTCGCTTGAGGTCTTCCGCGCTCTGGGTTTTGGCGACGGTCGCAAGCTCGTTCATATCATCGAGCAAAACCGGTTGTGTGACGGGGACGCCCGGTTCGACGGGGGCCATATCCATTTTTTTTGCAGGCGAGAGTAGCGTCAGCATAATCGATCCTTCCCTCCTGACATCAACCCGGCCAATCCAGGTTCGTATGCGTGGGGCAATGATCAGATGAACCTAAGGCCTTGCATCAGGAATTCAAGCGGCTTTCGGATATGCTCTAGTCGTAGAACACGAACGCCCGGGTTTCGATGGTTTCGCGAGGCGCAGCATTGGATGGTGTGTTGGGATCTTTGAATGCTGAATGCAGCGCATAGCGCGCGGTGCCGTCGGTCAGCGTGTCGTAATTCTTGAAAAGCAGAACCTCGTCCGCGGTCATGCGCGGGTACCAGAACCATTTGTGGTTAGGGTCAAAGATCGCATGGCGAGTCTCGCTGGGCCGGTTGTATTCAAAGGATGGGTCGGGCCGCACGGGGGCCTCTCGTCGTGTTTGGGTCAACCTGGAATCGTCAATGGTGCGCGCATCGCACACAGTCAGCGGCCATTGTTCCAAGGTGCCGGACATCGACCTCCAGGCGTTGATGATCGAGAAACGGCGCTGCAGCCGGTCCTCGGCTTCCTTGTTGCCAAACTTGTCGCGCATGCGTTGAAAGGCCGAAGCATCGGTGTAATCGCTATGAGGCGCGGGGACCGGATCGCGAGAGGCATATTTCTCACGGTGCGCGACATCTGTGGAGCGCCGGGTGTGATCAAACACGATCGCAACGGAACCGCCCGTCGCTTCAGCAATCAGGTTTTCAACCTCTGTCGTATAAATGTTGGCGAGTTGGTCGTCGTCGTTGAAATCGGTCACGTTCGTAACCTGCTCAGCGAGCGTGAACCCCTCGACATCAAGAGAGAATGTGTTGGGCATGAGCCGGGCATTTGAGATCGACATTTCGCGTGGCGCACGGTTGTCGTTCACCCGTATGGATTCACCAATCTTCTCCGACTGGGCAAACACAGGAATCTCATCGAGATTGTCGAGGTAGTTGAGCTCGGCCTCAACTTGCGGCTGCAACATCACGTCTTGAGGTTGGGCGGTCATGGCGGCTCCTCTGTTTATTTTTTAAAATTTTAGGGTGCGCAGTGGCGGGAAGTCCACGCACTTTCCCTTTTTGAAGTGGCTTGACCGGACTTTAATTGGGCAACGGTCAAGACTGTTTGGGGCGAGCGGTTTTCTGTAAGTGTGTCCAATCCAGGGTCCTGACCCGCAAGCGCCCCAACGGTTCCGAGAAATTCATGATGAAGAAGATACAGTTTAGCCGTTTCGGCCCCGCCGCTGAGGTTCTTGAATGCGTTGAGGCACCCGATCCGCAAGAGCCGGGTACGGGCGAAGTTGCCATCGAGATGATCTTGATGCCTCTCAACCCCTCGGACATCATGCTAACCGAGGGCATATACGGCACAATTCCACCGCTTCCCTGCGATATGGGACGTGAGGGTGTTGGCCGTATCGTCGAAATGGGGAACGGGGTTTCCGGCTTTGATGTGGGGGATCTGGTGGTGCCGATTACCGGGCCGACGTGGCAGTCCAAAATTGTCCGGAAAACCGAAACTCTGATTCCTGTTCCTGCCAGTATTGATCTGCAGCAGGCCGCCATGCTGCGCTCCGGGCCGGCAACAGCAGGCCTGATGCTGCGCGACTATGTGGATTTGGTCGCCGGTGACTGGGCGATCCAGAATGTTGCCAACTCAGCTGTGGGCACTTGTTTCGCCCAATTGGCCGGGAGCAGGGGTATTCACACCTTGAACATCGTCCGGCGCAAGGACTCTGGTGCCCATCTCCTCGATATCCCCGGTGCTGTGGTTATCGAACATAGCGGTGGCCCATCGCCCGAACTAAAGCAGAAGGTGGAAGAGGCGACCGCAGGAGAACCGGTTCGGCTCGCCCTTGATGCCATTGCCGGTCCGGCAACCGATGCGTTGGCCCAATGTCTGGCGAATGGCGCGACGCTGGTAAATTATGGTGTCCTCAGCAAAGAGCCGTGCCAGATTTACGGCGGACATTTGCATTTCCGAAACATCGTCATGCGTGGTTTCTGGGTTTCTCAGTGGCTGCAGCAGGCGACGCCTGAAGCCATTCAGGAACTGTATTCGGGATTTGCGCAGCAGATGGATGCGGGTGTGCTGCATATGGCTGTCGCGGGCGAATACAGTTTTGCAGATATCGGAGACGCCGCGGCTCACGCGGCCCGCGAATCGCGTGACGGCAAGATTTTGATCCGTCCGGAATAGGACCCGTGTCCAGTTAGCGGACCAGTTTAGAGCGGATGTGCGTGGTTTCGGGCCTTGCTTTGATCTAAACCGGGTCCCAGATACAATTTCATGCACGGACCAAACAGCTTGTGCTTTGCCAAGCCCCTCTGACCAAATCAAGAAAGTGACTCCCATGAGCGATTCATCGAAATACACACCGCCGAAAGTCTGGGAATGGGACAAGGAATCTGGTGGCAAGTGGGCCAGCACCAACCGGCCGATCGCCGGCGCCATGCAGGAAAAGGAACTTCCTGTCGGGAAGCATCCGCATCAGCTCTATTCGCTCGCAACACCAAACGGCGTCAAAGTGACGGTGATGTTCGAGGAGCTTCTTGCCCTCGGAAAGGAAGAGGCCGAGTACGACGCGTGGCTGATCCGCATTGGTGAGGGTGAGCAGTTCGGCAGCGGTTTTGTCGATGTGAATCCGAATTCAAAAATTCCGGCCCTGCTGGATGTCAGCACACCGACGCCCACGCGAGTGTTCGAGTCCGGTGCGATCCTGTTCTATCTGGCTGAGAAGTTTGATGCGTTCCTGCCCAAAGATCCCTCTGCGCGCGCGGAGTGCATGTCATGGCTGTTCTGGCAGATGGGCAGCGCGCCTTATCTCGGTGGCGGCTTCGGGCATTTCTATCACTATGCGCCCGAGCATTTCGAATACCCGATTGATCGCTTTGCCATGGAAGTTAAGCGTCAGCTCGATGTTCTGGACCAAAATTTGGCAAAGCGGGCCTATCTGAGCGGTGACGACTACAACATCGCTGATATTGCGACCTACGCCTGGTACGGAAACCTCGTACTGCACAATCAGTATGAAGCTGCCGAATTCCTGGATGTCGCCTCCTACAAGAACGTGGTGCGATGGGCCGAACAGATTGAGGAACGCCCGGCCGTCCAGAGAGGCCGTCGGGTTAACAAGACCTCGGGCCCCGAAGAGCTACAGGTGCACAACCGTCACGATGCCAGCGACATCAGTTGATCTGAGCGCGTGAACCCATCCCGGTTCAGGAGGGCATTTTGTCAGAGCTGATTTTGCACGGCAGTCCGCGGAGCAATTATGTCCGCACCTGCCAGATTGTGCTGGCCGAGAAGGGCGTCGCCTATACCTATGACCCGGTCATGCCGCAGACGCTGGAGCAGTTGGCCCGACATCCCTGGGGAAAGGTCCCGGCGATGACACATGGTGATCTCGCGCTCTACGAAACACTGGCCATCACGCGGTATATTGATGCCGCGTTCGATGGTCCGGCATTGCAGCCTCCGACCATCGAAGACAGGGCGCGGATGGATCAGTGGCTTTCTGTCTACAACGCCTATCTGAACCCGATATTGGGATCTTCGATCGCGATCGAACGGATGCTGCGCAAACCTTCCAACGAGGAGAAGATTGCCGCCGCGATGCCCGAAGCAGAGAAGTATCTCACTATGCTGGAAAAGGGTTTGGCGGGGTCTGAATTCCTTGCGGGTAACCGCGTCACGCTGGCAGACTTCTTTCTCGTTCCAACGCTTGATTACCTTTCGCAGACGCCCGAGAGCGAAGTGTTGTTGTCTGACACAAAAAACATAAACAGCTGGCTCTTGCGGATGATGGCGATGGACAGTACGAAAACGGTGCTGTTGGCCTAACAATTCGTTCGGCAGAATTGAGTTTCGCGGGGGCGGGCCTAAATGAAAATCAACATTGCGATCCTCTTGGCATTGTCTTTTGCCTGGGCGTCCAATTACCTCGGCATTGCTTCGGCGGATGCCGGGCTGGAGGCGTTGACGGCATCAGCTGCGATCACGCTCGTGGCTGCATTGTTCCTTTTTGTCGGCATTCGTCTGTGTATGCGACGCGAATTGCTGCCCACTCTCCGTGCGAATCCCGTCGTGCCATTGATCATGGCGCTTACAGCCGTTGGATTGCCGCAGCTCAGCACGGTCATGGCCGAGAATTCGATCTCACCGGATATGGCAACAGTTATCGGAACCGCGGTGCCGATTCTGACATTTCTGGTGGCGGCGTGTGTATTTCGGACCACGCCAGCAAGTGTGCTGAATTTTCTCGGTGTCGGGATCGCGGTGGCTGGTATCGTAGTGTTCGCGGACCCGGACAAGCTGATGCAGAATCAATCCGAACTCAAAGGGATCGCGATTATGCTAGCGGGCGGCGTCGTCTTCGTGGCCAACGGTCTCTATGCCGCGCGCCGGACCGCCGACCTTGATCAGTATGCGCTGACCTTCTGGATTGTCGCGTTCTCGAGCATCGGGCTGGCGGTTGCGGCACTTGTCTTTGATGGAATGCCCAAAGGCATGCCGGCACGATCCGATTTGCTCGGTGTTGCCTTTTCGGGGCTCTTGGGCACCGGCCTTGCCTACCTGCTGTATTATCTGCTGATCGCCAGAGCTGGCGCAGCCTTCACCTCACTTTATGCTTTTCTTGTTCCGCCGCTCGGCGTGGTTGTCGCGGCGCTGGCAGGTGAGGGTGAGTTGACGGTGCGGCATCTCTCAGGCGTTGCGATTGTTCTGGTTGGGTTGTGGCTGATCATGCGGGCAGGGCCTGACAGGCGTTCCGCTGCTGAATAAACAGTGATAACCTTTCCGTGAACAGGGGGGTTCAGCTGTGCGTTGGGGTTTGGCTCGAGAGTTTTTCAGGACATTTGTGTTTCTGGTGTCGTTGTTCGCCGTATCGGGCGTCGCCCATGCGCAGGAGGCCTGTCCGGCCCGGCAATCTGAGCCCCTTGTGCCAAAAGATCCCGCGATGTGCGCGCTTTTGCACGATGCCGTGCGCGCTCCAGGTGCTCTGCCTTTGGCGGCGTACGAAGCCAAACTCGGCGATTATCTCAGAAATTTTTGCCACCGTGATTCGGAAGCTGGCTGGGTGCGGGATAAACGTCTGCGCGATACCGGTCCGTTTACCTCCACGCTGGTCGATGGTCAGTGGATTGGCGCAGACCATGGGGTCCATGCGCCCGTTGTGATCTGGTACTCGCCGGAGGCAATCAAATGGATTCGCGAAAACCGGTCGGCCGAAGATGAGGGTTATGGACCCGATGCGAGTCCGGTGCCCGACGGCGCCATGATCATCAAGGAGATGTATCCTGCACCCGCTGCGCGGTGTGATGCGGTCAACCCGCTCGAATTGCTGCCCACAAGCGGTGCCGCCGTCATGGTGCGAGACAGCAAGGCCTCCCATGATGGTTGGTTCTGGGGCTGGTTTGGCTGGAGCGGCTGGAAACCAGACTACCCGGCGGATCAGGCGAGCAACGGCTACCCGCTGATGGGGTTCGGTCAGTATTGCGTGAACTGCCATGCCTCCGCGCGCGACAATCTGACATTTTCCTCGACCCGGAATATTCAGGGTGAGCCCGGTGAACCAATCGCCTATCTGAGCCAGAACGAGGCGCTGTTTACGCCGCTTCCTTCCCACCATGTGGCAAAAGTAAAGCCAACGCCGCCCAAACCGAACGGCGATATGCCGCTGAAGGATTGGCTCGAAGGGTTCCGCGAAGCCTTTCCATGGCCTGACATTGCACCGACCCGCAAGACCGTTGTCTCAATGCCGTCGGAGACCTATGACAACGTCGTCATGCCGGCCGACCCGCCCGAAGATCATGGGCCCTTCCTGACCTCGGATCAGTGCGTGGGCTGTCATGATGCGGGCAGTACCGGTTTGCATTTCGATATGACCGTGCCCGATCCGAACAGCGACAAGCTGATCAACATGTCGCCTTACGCCACATGGAGAACGTCCCCGATGGGACTGGCCGGGCGTGACCCGATCTTCTTTGCCCAGCTGGCAAGTGAAACCCAGACCTTCCACCCGGAAAGCCGGGACATGGTTGAAACAACATGTTTGGGTTGCCATGGCGTGCTCGGGCAACGTCAGGCGCAGATGGAAAATCATGCCGAGACGGGCGAATGCGGAATATTCAGCCGTACGGATGTTGATGCGGTGCCCTGGCCCGCCAATAACCCTCATGTCGACAAGGCGGGATATGGCGCTTTGGCGCGAGACGGCATTTCGTGCATGGCTTGTCATCAGATGGCGCTTGGCACTGAAGCAACGAAGCAGCATGCGGGAAGTGAGCGCAATGCCTGTGCCGTCGAACGACAGGAGGCCCTCAATCCCGGCATGTCGGGCTTTGCGAAGACCTTCACCGGCTCCTTCCTTGTTGGGGATGGTAACAAAATCATCGGACCTTTTGAGGATCCCAAGACGCTGCCGATGCAGGCGGCCATTGGAATCAGCCCTCATGCGGACCCGTCGATCACGTCTTCGGAAGTCTGCGGCAGCTGCCACACAGTGCATTTGCCCGTTCTCCATCGTGGCAAGACGGTTGCCCAAGTTTATGAGCAGACGACCTATGCTGAATGGGCCTTCAGTGCCCATCGCTCGGGTCAGACTCTTTATGGCGGTGAACTCCCGAGTGGGCCTGGTGCACAGGCTGGGGAGTGCAATGATTGTCACATGCCTTCGGGCAACCCGGCGCAAAGCAAGATCGCCAGCATTCAGGAACATACCGGATTTCCGGCGGCGGACTTCACGGCTGCGCCCGACCAGATCAACCTGGAGGAGCGTGATGGTTACGCACCTCATGTATTTGTCGGCCTGAACATGTTCCTGGTTCGCATGGCGCGGCAGTTCCCTGATATTCTCGGTTTGCGAACTCTGGACCCGATGCTTGTCAGCAAAGGTGTGCCGCCCGTCGTTCAGACCGAAAATCAGATTTATGACAACGCGAAGAACTTCGTTGCGACGATCGCTGTGGATGATGTGGATCTGGATGGTTCACAACTGAGCGCTTCTGTGGCGATCAGGAACAAAGTTGGCCACAAATTTCCTTCCGGGGTTGGCTTCCGGCGGAGCTTTGTGACTTTTGAAGTGCTCGATGAAGACGGCAAAATTCTCTGGGCGTCGGGACGGACGGACAATGTGGGACGGCTGATCGATCAGAAGGGCGAACCCGTGGCAGGCGAGGTCTGGTGGGCCCCGAGCTGTAAGGTTCCTGAAGATCGTGCCAGCCGGGCGCATCAGCCGCATTTCCAGACAGTGTCGGCCCAGAACCAGGTGCAGATCTATCAGGAGCTGGTTTCAACACCGCCCGATCGTGCGGATGTCACGTGCGGACATGATGCCAAGGCGGAGGGCGAACTGACGACGAGCTTCCTGTCGATTTGCGCAGAGGTGAAGGACAACCGGTTGTTGCCGGAGGGGTATCTGCCGCTTGAAGAGCGCAAGGAAATTTCCCGGGCGCTGGGTGCAGGTGATGATCTGGCGGAAGATGCCGGATCAACTGCCATCGGCAATGATCCCGACTATCGCGACGGCGGCGGTGATACGCTGAAATATGTGGTGGATCGTGCTGAAATCGCCGGAACCCCGGCGTCTGTGCGTGCGCGTCTCTACTATCAGGCGACCCCGCCATTCTATTTGCAAGATCGATTCTGCACAGCGACGGGTCCCGATGCAGCGCGATTATATTATCTCGCCGGTCATCTTGATCTGCTCGACACGCCCGCAGAGGGCTGGAAGCTGCTAATCGCAGACAGTGGGAAGGTCGGACTGCAAGCGAATTGATGTTCGACCTGCTCGGAAAAGGACTACCTCTGATTAAAATTCCGAATGAAGGAACCAATTCGCGGCGTGGTATGCATTTACCCAGTTGATGAACCTTAATGACATCCAGAGGGAATAATGCACGACATTGCAAAAGTCAGGGCTTCTCTCGAGCAGCGGCTCAAGGAGTTGGACGAACGTTCCGAGGAAATTGACGATGAGCTCAGCGAGGCTCCCGATCCCGATTGGTCGGAGAACGCGGCGGAATCCGAAAATGACGAGGTTCTGGAGGGGGTTGGTAATCTGGCGCTCGCAGAAATTCGTGACATCAAGCTCGCTCTGTCTCGAATTGATGCCGGAACATATGGTGAATGCACCAAATGCGGCGAAATGATTGATCCCAAGCGCCTCGCGGCCGTGCCTTACGCCACCAAGTGCATCAAATGCGCCTAGTGGACAGGTGTTTGTAGGCCGCCTATCGCGTTTGTCTGCTGGCTCGTGGAGTGGACAGCCGCGCTGTCTCGCAGTGTCTTTATGCTGATGAACTTTCGAGAACATTGTTCCCGGATGTCGATGACTTAGTTGGGTGCCGACATTCTTGAGGTTTCTGCAAGTTGGTCACGGATCACCCTGTCTGGACTTCAGTCTGAAAGGTCCTAGATTCGGGCTGTAATTATGAAATTCCTATGCGCAAGCGTGTCGGGAAAACAAGATAATTAAATGCGTGTAAAGGGTGGGTTTCCAGCGCGTTTTCGGTAATATCCGGCCGTTCGAAAAACCACTATGCGGGTTACAGACATTCGCCGGCCAGATTGCCGGGCGGGTTTTTGGCGTCTTGACCCAAAAACCGGGAATGGAGTGCCCGGGGCGGATGATCGGACAAGCCGGTACGTCAGACAGATGTGCGGACAGCTCTAGGAATTCGGGAAGTGAAGCCGACCATGACCAACGGAACGAAAATATTGCGTAATTCAGAGGACACAGCCGGGTCAGGCATTGCGAAACCGGCGCTGTATGAAGGTACGCCGTCGGCGCAGGGCCTATACAACCCTGCAAACGAGCATGATGCCTGCGGCATCGGAATGATCTGTTCGATCCGGAATGAACGCAGTCGTAAAATCGTCGAAGACGGTCTCAAAATTCTTTGCAATCTGGAACATCGTGGCGCGGTGGGTGCCGACCCCAAAGCGGGGGACGGCGCCGGTATTCTGATTCAGCTGCCTCATGAATTCTTTGCGGCTGAAGTTGAGAAGCTCGGCTTCACATTGCCTGAACCCAATCACTATGGCGTGGCGCAGTTGTTCATGCCGCGTGATACGAGCCTGCATGCCGGAATTGAGGAGGCCTATGAGGCGGCCACGCAGCAGGAAGGCCTCAAGATTCTGGGGTGGCGCGATGTGCCGGTCGATTCTTCGATCCTGGGCGAAAGCGTCAAGCCGACAGAGCCCATTCACCGCCAGGTCTTCATCGGACGAGGTGACGACATCACCGATGATGACACCTTTGAGCGCAAGCTGTTTGTGGCGCGCAAAGTGGCTTCGAACCAGTTGCGTTCGGAGCATCAGGATGGAATCCCGGGGTACTATCCGGTTTCCTGCTCGTCTCGGACCATTGTCTACAAGGGACTGGTGCTTGCTGATGGTGTGGCCCATTACTACAAGGACCTTCAGGACGAGCGTGTCATTTCGGCCGTTGCACTTGTGCATCAGCGCTTTTCCACAAACACCTTCCCGTCCTGGCCGCTTGCGCATCCCTACCGGATGATCTGCCACAATGGTGAGATCAATACGTTGCGTGGCAACGCGAACTGGATGGCCGCACGTCAGGCGACGATGTCCTCACCGACATTCGGCGATGATATGCAGAAGCTGTGGCCGATCTCCTATGAAGGGCAGTCGGATTCGGCGTGTTTCGACAATGCGCTGGAACTGCTCTTTCAGGGTGGGTATTCGCTGCCACACGCAATGATGATGCTGATCCCCGAAGCCTGGGCCGGCAACCCGCTGATGGATGAAACCTTCCGGGCTTTCTACGAATACAACGCCGCCTTGATGGAGCCCTGGGATGGTCCGGCCGCCATTGCTTTCACCGACGGCAAGGTTGTTGGTGCAACACTTGACCGAAATGGTCTGCGCCCCGCGCGGTATCTGGAGACGAAAGACGGCTTTGTCCTGCTGGCTTCGGAAATGGGTGTTCTGGATATTCCGGAAGAGAATATTGCGCGCAAATGGCGTTTGCAGCCGGGCAAAATGCTGCTCATTGATCTGGAAAAGGGCAAGACTGTTTCCGATCATGATCTGAAGACCGAGTTGGCCAACAGTCATCCTTACAAGGAGTGGCTCGCGCATACGCAGATTCGCGTGAAAGATCTTCCCGATGTAGGGCGCGCGCCGGCTGTTTCATCGGTGCCGCTGCTCAAGCGTCAGCAAGCTTTCGGATATTCCGAAGAAGACCTCAAATTCCTGATGATGCCGATGGCCCATACTGGCCAGGAGGCGACAGGGGCCATGGGCACGGATACACCGCTATCGGCGCTTTCGTCCAAGTCCAAGCATCTGGCGTCCTATTTTAAGCAGCTCTTTGCGCAGGTGACGAACCCGCCAATTGATCCGATCCGTGAAGAGATCGTGATGTCGCTGGTGTCCTTTATTGGGCCGCGCCCAAATTTGCTGGACCTTGAGGGGACATCGACGCTCAAGCGCCTTGAGGTGCGTCAGCCGATTATCTCCAATGCCGGTCTGGAGAAGATTCGTGCGATCGGTGATATCGCTGACAACCAGTTTCAGACCCAGACCCTCGATATCACTTACAGTGTGGATCGCGGCGTTTCCTATCTGGAACAGGCCATTGAAGACGTATGTGCGCGCGCCGAGGAAAGCGTTGGGCAGGGCTACAACATCATCATCCTGTCGGACCGACTGTTGGGGCCCGATCGCATAGCTATTCCGTCTCTGCTGGCGACGTCGGCGGTGCACCATCACCTGATCCGCAAGGGCTTGCGGACTTCGGTTGGACTGGTTGTCGAAACCGGCGAAGCGCGCGAAGTGCATCACTTTGCGACCCTGGCAGGGTTTGGCGCTGAAGCGATCAACCCGTGGCTTGCATTTGAGACCTTGCTGGACCTGCGGGAAAAAATGGATGAGGACCTTGGTGAGGACCATGTCATCCGGCGTTACATCAAGGCGATCGACAAAGGTCTGCTGAAGGTGATGTCCAAGATGGGCATCTCGACCTATCAGTCTTATTGCGGCGCGCAGATATTCGATGCTGTCGGGCTGAAGTCATCCTTTGTCGAGAAGTATTTCACAGGAACCCACACGGCCGTTGAAGGCGTGGGGCTGCCGGAAATCGCAGAAGAAACGATGCGACGGCATGCGACTGCCTTCGGCAACAATCCGGTTTATGATGGCGCGCTCGATGTGGGAGGTGAGTATGCTTTCCGGATCCGGGGTGAAAAGCATTCATGGGGCCCGCAGACCGTTGCAGACCTGCAGCATGCGGTGCGTGGTGAGTTGCCGGACAAGTATCGCTCCTATGCGGCCGCGATCAATCAGCAGGACGAAGACCTGATGACGTTGCGTGGGTTGTTCCGTTTGCGGAGCGCCGATGAGGCCGGTCGCAATCCTGTTCCGCTTGCAGAAGTGGAGCCAGCCGAAGACATTGTTAAACGCTTCGCCACAGGTGCGATGTCCTTCGGCTCGATTAGCCGGGAAGCACACACGACGCTGGCCATTGCCATGAACCGTATTGGTGGCAAGTCCAATACCGGTGAGGGTGGTGAGGAAGTTGATCGCTTCACACCGATGGAGAATGGCGATTCCATGCGTTCTGCCATCAAGCAGGTCGCTTCTGGCCGCTTTGGTGTGACCACCGAGTATCTCGTCAATTCGGACATGATTCAGATCAAGATGGCGCAGGGTGCCAAGCCTGGTGAAGGCGGACAGCTGCCCGGTCACAAGGTCGATGCGGTGATTGCCAAAGTACGTCACTCAACACAGGGCGTTGGTCTGATTTCGCCGCCGCCGCATCATGACATCTACTCGATTGAGGATCTGGCGCAGCTTATCTACGACCTGAAGAACGTGAATTCAGCGGCCGATATCAGCGTAAAACTGGTCTCTGAAATTGGCGTTGGAACGGTTGCAGCCGGCGTGTCGAAGGCGCGGGCTGATCATGTGACGATTTCCGGGTTTGAGGGGGGTACGGGTGCCTCGCCGCTCACATCGATCAAGCATGCCGGTTCTCCATGGGAGATCGGTCTGGCCGAAACCCAGCAGACTTTGGTGATGAACGATCTTCGCGGTCGTATTTCAGTTCAGGTCGATGGCGGGTTGCGGACCGGGCGGGATGTGGTCGTGGGTGCGCTTCTCGGGGCCGATGAGTTCGGCTTTGCGACCGCTCCTCTGATTGCCACCGGCTGCATCATGATGCGCAAATGCCACCTCAACACCTGCCCGGTGGGCATCGCCACGCAGGACCCGGAACTTCGCAAGAAGTTCACGGGTGCGCCGGAACATGTGGTCAATTTCTTCTTCTTCGTTGCCGAAGAGGTGCGTGGATTGATGGCCGAAATGGGCTTCCGGACGGTGAATGAGATGATCGGCCAGACCGATATGCTCGACACAAAGGCGGCAATCGAACATTGGAAGGCGCAGGGTCTGGATTTCAGCAAACTGTTCTTCAAGCCGGAAGAGGCGGACCGTGTCGACATCCATCGGACGACAGACCAGGACCATCCGATCCATGACATTCTGGATCGCAAGCTCATCGAGCTTGCCAAGCCGACGCTCGAAGACGGCACGCCCGTTCAAATCGAATTGCCGATCGGAAACACCGACCGGACGGCTGGTGCGATGCTGTCGGGTGAGATAGCAAAAAAACATGGGCATGCCGGGCTACCCGAGGACAGCATCTGGATCACGCTGAAAGGTGTGGCCGGACAGAGCTTCGGGGCATGGGTGGCGCGAGGCGTGACGCTCGACCTTGTGGGTGAGGCCAACGATTATGTTGGCAAAGGTCTTTCCGGCGGGAAGCTGATTGTCCGGCCTGATCCCGCCAGCGGCATCAATCCTGATGAGAGCATGATTGTCGGCAACACGGTGCTGTATGGCGCAGTGACGGGCGAGTGTTACTTCCGCGGTATTGCGGGCGAACGTTTCGCTGTCCGCAACTCGGGTGCCATCGCTGTTGTCGAAGGGGCCGGGGATCACGGTTGCGAGTACATGACTGGCGGCGTTGTTGTGGTGCTGGGCGAAACCGGACGTAACTTCGCGGCAGGCATGTCAGGCGGGATTGCCTATGTGCTTGACGAGGCCGGAGACTTCGAGGGCCGCTGCAATCTGGCGATGGTCGATCTCGAGCCTGTTGAAGGTGAAGAAGAAGAGATGGAGAAGCTGCATCGTTCGGATATCGAATCTCACGGGATGGTCGACGTACAATCGGACATGACCCGTTTTGATGCCGAGCGTTTGCGTCAGCTGATCCAAAACCATGTGCGGTACACCGCTTCGACGCGGGGACAGCACATCCTGGACAACTGGAGTGAGTACCTGCCGAAGTTTGTGAAGGTTATGCCGGTTGAGTATCGACGGGCACTTCAGGAAATGCAGGTCGAGCAAACCGGTGAAATGAATATCGGTATGCGGAGGAACTAATGGGCAAGGTTACTGGATTTATCGAAATCGAGCGGCACGACCGCACCTATAAACCGGCCAGCGATCGTATTCGCAATTACAATGAGTTTGTGATTCCGCTGGAGGAACGCGACCTCGAACGTCAGGCCGCACGCTGCATGGATTGCGGGATTCCGTTCTGTCACAACGGCTGTCCGGTCAACAACCAGATCCCGGACTGGAACGATCTTGTCTACAATTCGGATTGGGAAGAGGCATCGCGCAATCTGCACTCGACCAACAATTTCCCCGAGTTCACCGGACGCATCTGCCCGGCACCCTGTGAGGCGGCTTGCACGCTGAACATTGACGACAACCCGGTGACCATCAAGACCATCGAGTGCGCCATTGTCGACCGGGCCTGGGACGAGGGCTGGGTCACCCCGCAGATCCCTGAGACCCGAACAGGAAAGAAGATTGCCGTGGTCGGGTCTGGACCGGCGGGTATGGCGGCTGCACAGCAGCTCGCCCGTGTGGGTCATGACGTGCATCTCTATGAAAAGAACGAGACACCAGGCGGATTGCTGCGTTTGGGCATTCCGGACTTCAAGATGGAAAAGCACCTCATTGATCGGCGCATGGATCAGATGATTGCCGAAGGCGTCACACTTCATTGTGGCGTTCATATTGGTGTCGATATTACCGCGGAAGAGCTGGAAGCCAGCCATGACGCCGTGTTGTTGTGTGGTGGTTCGGAGAAACCCCGTGACCTTCCGGTTGAAGGACGTGAGATGGACGGGGTTCATTTTGCGATGGATTTCCTGCCCCAGCAGAACCGCCGCGTTGCGGGCAGTAACCTGGGTGATGTGGAACCCATTCTTGCAGCCCAGAAGCATGTCGTCGTGATTGGCGGCGGCGATACCGGTTCTGATTGCATTGGTACATCGATCCGGCAGGGTGCACTTTCCGTGACCCAGCTTGAAATCATGCCGGAGCCGCCCGAGAAGGAAGACAAGGGCCTGACCTGGCCGCACTGGCCGCTGAAAATGCGGACCTCTTCCAGCCAGGCCGAAGGCGCGGAGCGGGACTTCTCCGTGACGACCAACAGCATTGGTGGTGCGGATGGTCACGTGACCCATATCAACTGTCAGCGCGTTGACGAAAAGTTCCAGCCAATTGCAGGAACCGAATTCGAACTGAAGGCCGACCTTGTTCTTCTGGCAATGGGTTTTGTGCATCCGATCGCGGAAGGCATGCTCGCTGAGCTTGGAGTGGAGCTGGATGCGCGCGGGAATGTGAAGGCTGATACGCGTGAATATATCACCACACGTGACAAGGTGTTCACCGCTGGTGATATGCGTCGTGGCCAGTCGCTTGTCGTCTGGGCAATTCGGGAAGGCCGTCAGGCGGCGCATGCTGTCGACAAGTTCCTGATGGGGTCATCGGAACTGCCGCGTTAGTCCATTGCAGAAGTGAGCGGGTCCAGGTGTTGGATTCGAGCGGGCGACAATCGGTTGTATTGGCGCATGTGTGACATTGCGCGCTAGAGTTTCTCCTCGCATCCGAGGCATCTGCGGAAACGGGAGAGGCCAGACAATTGTCTGCTGAACTGGACACTACAATTCCGGAAACGGCGCGTCGTAGCGTTGTGGTCGTTTTGATCGCTATTGCGGTGGTCGCCGTATCCAGCCTGTTTTTTGTTTCCCTGTCTTATTTCAAATCGGTCGAGATCGAGGAAGCCGAGAGTCGACTTTCTCTCTATGCGCGATCTCTCAATGAAACGATTGAGCGATTTCAGCACCTGCCTTCCGTGCTGTCGCGCTATCCGATTGTCATTGCGGGCGCAGCGGCAACCTCCAACAGGCGCCTGAACGAGCAACTCGCCAGTTTTTCGGAAGAAGCCGGGCTGGAGGCGATCTATCTGATGGATCGTACCGGGCTCGTTCTTGCGGCTTCGAACTTTAATGCGCCGCAAACATTCGTCGGTCAGAACTATGGCTTCCGCCCGTACTTCAAGAATGCTCTGGAGGGGGAACGCGGGCAGTTCTTCGGGATTGGGGCCACCACGGGGCGACCGGGCTATTTCGTGTCTGAGGCGGTGAGGACCCCGCTTGGTGAAGTGACCGGGGTGATCGCGATAAAACTCGATATGAGCGAGCTGCAGAAAGCGTGGGAAGAGGGCGGGGAGCGCGTGTTCGTTTCCAACCGTGACGGTGTGATCGTGCTCTCCTCGAATCCCGAATGGCTCTATCAGACACTTTCGGAGCTTTCTGCAAACCAGCAGGCGGCGATCGCAGCGGGAAAACAGTTTGGCAATGAACCCCTGCTGGCGTTCGATTGGGAACAGGCCTCCCCGACAACGGTGTCCGTCGGTGATCAGGAATTCATCTATGCTTCAACCCGCGCCAAACGCTTGGGCTGGAACGTCCATTACCTGCTCGACAATCGCCGTGGATATGAACGCGCCGCTCTCACCACGATTATTTTCGGAGGGGTTTTGTCGGTGTTGCTGGCGTTCGCGACCTTCCAACGTTCTGTGCGGATCAAGGCAGCGTTGCGGGCCTCACAGGCAGACCGCGCGCAGCTCCTGGCGGCGAATGCTGAGATCAATCTGGCACAAAAGGAACTGGCGCGGAGAAGTAAACTCGCTGCACTTGGTCAGTTGTCCGCATCTGTGACCCACGAGTTGGGCCAACCGATTTCAGCCATGCGCAACTATTTGACCGCAGCAGAGCTGGACGGTGACCGGATGTCCGGCAAGACCCTGGACAAGCTGAGTGCCGTTGTCAGTCGTATGGAAAACATCACCCGGCAGCTGAGATTCTTCACCAAGCCCGGAGATGAATCGCTCGAGATTGTTTCGCTACAGGACGTTCTGGCGGGTGTGATGACCTTGATGGAGCATGATGTCGAGGAGGCACAGGTGCATCTCGAACAGGATATTGCGGCCAGGCCGGTGCGGGTGTTCGGGAATCGATTGCGGCTGGAACAGGTTTTGGTGAACCTGATGCGTAACGCACTTGCCGCACTGGAGACGATTGAGGCGCCTGTGTTGTCTGTCTCAATCCGTGAAGATGCCGGTCGGGCTATATTGCGCATTAGTGACAATGGCATCGGTTTCGGGGGGCGTGAGTTGCAGCAAATGCAGGAGCCGTTTCACACCACACGTGCATCGGGAGATGGCATGGGGTTGGGTCTGTCCATCACAGCGGAAATCGTGAAGGAACATAGTGGTTTCCTGACAGCGCATCAGAATGAGAAAGGTGGGGCCGACTTTGAAGTGTCGATCCCACTGGCTGAGGAGATTGCCTGAAAATGGTCAACGACTACCGTGTGCTGGTGATTGATGACGACCGTGGGTTGCGGGACTCCCTTTGCGATCTGCTCGAAAGCGGAGGGTTCGACGTTGAAGCCCTGCCAAGGGCCAGTGGCGTTCTCGAGAAACTGGCGTCATATGGGCCAGACGTCATTCTGTGTGATGTGCGCATGCCGGGTGTGACCGGGATTGAACTGTTGGAAATGTTGCAAGGGAAGACATCTGTACCGATGGTGCTGATGTCCGCCCATGGCGATATTTCAATGGCGGTAAGTGCCATGCAGGACGGGGCCTATAGTTTTGTTGAGAAGCCGTTCGATCCAAGGCACCTGCTCAAGCTGCTTGAGGATGCGGCGACACTCTATCGATTGTCACGTGATTCAGAGCGCCTGAAAGCCCGCCTTGCCGATCTGACCGGCTTGGATCGTGTGCTGCTGGGCGCCACCAAAAACATTGTGTCGTTGCGGGAAGAGATACTCGATCTGAGCGAAAGCGACGCAAACGTCATGTTGCGCGGTGAAACCGGGAGCGGCAAGGAACTCGTTGCAAGAGCCTTGCATGATCTCGGTGCGCGGGCGGGCGGACCCTTTGTGCCAATCAATTGTGCTGCGATCCCGCTCATGACGTTTGAGGAGACACTGTTTGGCAGTCCGGATATGCCCGATGGCCTGTTGGCGCAGGCTGACGGGGGCACATTATTTCTCGATGAATTGGGGGCAATTCCCACCGAGGCGCAGGCGGCTTTGCTGCGCGTGATTGAAACGCGCCATTACACGCCGGTCGGTTCAACGCAGGTTCGGCAATCGGGGTTTCGGGTCGTGTCTGCAGGCAACGAGAAGCTGGAAGACGCCCTGAAGGCTGGCGCGCTGCGGGAGGACTTCTTTTTCCGCCTCAACACCGTCGTGTTGACGATACCGGCGCTGCGCGAACGTCGTGATGACATTCCCTTGCTCTATGCCAATTTCCTGGACCAATTTGCGGTGATTTACGAGATAACGTCGCCGGGAATAACTTCCGATGATCTTGCCACGCTTCTGGCGCATCCTTGGCCGGGCAATGTGAGAGAACTGAGAAGCGTCGCCGAGAGACGCATCCTGGCGGCACGAAGAGGCGTGGGGTCAGTGGCCTCTGCGTTGCAACTCGACAGCAGAGATGATGATGTTCCCGATACGCTGCGTGAAGCGGTCGCTGGATTTGAACGTCAGTTGATCGCACGGGCTCTGACCACCCATCAGGGGCGGATGGATGCGGTGGCCGAAGCCCTTGGCATCGGACGACGTACCCTGAATGAGAAGATCGTAAAGCTGGGCCTGAACAAGGACGAGGTTTTACAGGGCGAGGTCTAATCTCGGCTCTGCGGAAATCCGCAGGGCTGGGCCACGTTAGATGGCAATTTTCTTCATGGTCGGACTATGGTGGCACCGTTACCACTTATCCCAAGCCGTGCAATCGGTTGAGTTAATTCTGGAGGAAATGAATATGAAGAAGTTTACAGCACTCGCTGCTGGTGCCGTGCTTGCCCTTTCGGCCACCATGGCGCACGCGCAGTCCAAGGACTATGTCCTCAATACCGCCTCAACAGGTGGCACCTATCATCCGGTTGGCACCGCGATTTCGACATTGTCGAAAGTGAAGCTCCTGCCGAAGAAAAAATTTAGTTTGACTGCCGTTAACTCGGCCGGTTCGGGCGCGAATGTGCAGGCACTGGGTGCCGGTACGGCTGACTTTGCCATCTTGCAGGGCCTTTTTGGCTCTTACGCGGCAACCGGCACTGGTCCGGTGACAGCCCCGCAGAAGAACATTCGTTCGGTCACCATGCTGTGGCAGAACGTCGAGCAGTTCGTACTCAACAACGACCAGGTCAAGACCGGTACGGTCGGTGATCTGGTGGCTCTCAAGGGCATGTCCATGGGCATGGGCAAACAGAACTCTGGCACGATCGGATCGAACACGGTCCTGCTTGCCGGGCTCGGGCTCGATATCAACAAGGATTTCAAACTGGTTTACGCGGGCTATGGCCCGACGGCTGACGCAATGGCAAACGGGCAGGCCGTTGGCGCCGGTCTGGGTGCTGGCCCGCCAACAGGTGCCATCACGAAGCTGATGGCTTCGAATGCCGGCAAGTTCACTATCCTTGATGTGACGCCGGAGCAGGGTAAGGCCATGGATGGCGGTCGCAATCTTTGGGTTCCCTACACCATTGCAGCGGGTACCTACCCGGGGCAGGACAAAGCTGTACAGACCATTGCGCAGCCCAACTTCCTGGCGGTGAACGCGGATGTGGACGAAGAGCATGTCTATCAGCTGACCAAGGCCATGTATGAAAACCTCGGGTTCTTGTCAGCAATCCATCCGGCAACGAAGGTCATGGCTGTTGAAAACGCCATGGCAGGTCTGCCGGTGCCGCTGCATCCGGGTGCTGCGCGCTATTACAAGGAAGTCGGTCTTGATGTGCCGGCTCGCCTGATGGCTCAGTAGGCTTTCACGCATGTAGGTAAAAGTAGGGAGCGGAAGACTTTGTCTTCCGCTCCTTTTTTTGTGGGGGATAGTTCATGGTGGATGTGAGTGGCAGTGCCGCCATTGCAGATGGCGTAGCGGATAAATCACAATCTTCAAATGGTAGTCGTCAATATCTGTTCTTGCTTGAGGGTATGGGCAAAGATCCTCTGCGGTGGCTTGTGGTCACGTTCGCCGTCTGTTTCGCGATTTGGCATATTCTGACGAATATCTGGCTGGTTGAGCCGGGCTTTTGGCAGAATGCGATCCACTATGGCGGGTTTGCATTTCTCGCCTCCATTACTTTTAGCCTGTTCGGAAAGCGGACCCATACACGTTGGGCACTCGCTTTTGATATTACCTATGGATTGATCGTTGCGGCCTCCGCGCTTTGGGTGGCATCGGCAGAATCCGGAATTTATGCGCGCTCTCTTGCCGTGACCGGACAACCCATTCAGTTGACGGCGGTCGACTGGGTTGCGGGATTGATTCTGATCTTCTCTGCACTGGATTTTTCGCGCCGCGTTTCTGGCTGGGTGATTCCGACTCTGATCGTGCTGTCGCTGTCCTACATTCTGTTCCTCGGTTCCTATCTTCCCGGTGTGTTTCGCGCCGCGAGTTTGCCGATCGATGATGTGCTGTTTCGTACACTTTATAATGATGAGGGCATGCTCGGCATTCTGGCGAGCATTTCGTCCTCCAGCATCACGCTGTTCATGATTTTCGGCGGGTTTCTGGTTGTTTCGGGCGCGGGCGGTTTCGTCATCGAGATATCCAAGGTTGTTGCCGGTAAAACCCGGGGCGGGGCGGCGTTTGTCGCTGTGATTTCCTCGGCGTTGACGGGGACGATCAGTGGTTCGGCAGTTGCGAACACGGCCTCCACCGGCGTGATCACCATTCCCCTAATGAAATCAAATGGGTTTCGGGGGAAGTTTGCGGCTGGCGTGGAAGCTGCAGCTTCGACCGGCGGTCAGTTGATGCCACCGATCATGGGTGCTGGCGCCTTTGTCATGGCCAGCTACACATCCATCCCATATGGAACCATCGTTGCAGTCTCAGTTGTCCCCGCGCTTTTATACTTCCTCTCCGTCGCATTTATTGTGCGGATTGAGGCGGTCAAGCATCAGGTCGGCAATGAGATGGATCTCGTGGTCAACCGCGGAAAATTGCTCTCTGGCGCACTTGTCTTTGTATTGCCGCTTGCGGTGATGATCTGGCTGTTGATGAGCGGTGTCACACCGAGTTTTGCGGCCTCCTGGGCTATCGCCGCACTGATCCTTGTGTCCTGGACGACCACCCTCTTGGCCAAAGTCCTCGGAAGCAATCTCTTTGAGCCTGTCTCAATGGGACCAAAACGCATCAGCGAAGCGCTTGTGAGCGGCATACAGACATCCATCATGACGGGTATCCTGCTGGTCGCGATCGGGGTCGTGAACAACGCTGTTGTGACCAGTGGCGTGGGCAATTCGATTTCGATCATGATCGCGCAATGGTCTCAGGGTTCGGTCATCATCGCAATTGTCCTGATTGGATTGGCCTCGCTCATACTGGGCATGGGACTTCCCGTCACGGCGGCTTACATCATACTGGCAAGCCTGACGGCACCCGCGTTGGCGGGCATCCTTTCTGACTCGATCATTGTGGACCAGTTGGTTGTGGGGATTACCGACCCTGCGAAAGCGGCGCTGTTTGCTTTGGTCGATAGTCCTCATGTGGCGCTGTTGGCGGAGGGCATGACCCGGGATCAGGCTCAGGCCCTAATGGGGTCGATGCCGTTCGAGCTTGCGCTTGTGATCCGCCCCGCATTGGTCGATCCGGCGATGCTGACCACGTTCTTGCTGACAGCCCACTTGATCGTGTTTTGGCTTAGTCAGGACAGCAATGTCACACCGCCAGTGTGTCTGGCGGCGTTCACCGCTGCCGGCATTGCCGGCTCGAAACCGATGGCGACCGGGTTCCAGTCCTGGAAAATCGCGAAAGGTCTCTACATCGTGCCGTTGATGTTTGCCTATACGCCGCTGATATCGGGGGAGTGGTACGAGGTGATACAGATTGGCTTCTTTGGATTGTTCGGGATTTACGCGACGAACGCGCTGATCCAGTTCTATTCCGAAGGCCCGCTGAACGTCCTGACGGTGCCAATGCTCATTGTCGGTGCGGCAGGGGCTTATTGGCCCCTGAACCTGCCGGCTAATATTGGTGGCGCGCTTCTTGTTGTTCTGGTGGTCATCCTGTCCGCCCGCGCACTCAATAAACAGATGAGCATCACGGGCGGGGTCAGGATTTAACGGCTATGTCAGGTATTTGTTGAACCAGCCGATGGTGCGGTCCCAGGACAGTTCTGCCATTTTCTCGTCGTAGCGGGGCGTGGAGTCATTGTGGAAGCCATGATTGGCGTCTTCGTAGATATAGGCTTCGTAGGTTTTGTTGTTGGCTTTCAGGGCGGCCTCGTAGTCGGGCCATCCGGCATTGATACGTTTGTCGAGCGCACCGTAGTGAAGCATCAGGGGGGCCTGAATTCTGGGCACGTCCTCGGCTTTGGCCTGGCGCCCATAGTAGGGGACCGACGCGTTCAGTTCGGGATAGGCCACGGCGAGCGCGTTGCAGACACCGCCGCCATAGCAAAAACCGACGGCGCCCACCTTGCCGGTTGAATCCTCGCGGGCGGCGAGGTGTTCGTATCCGGCGAAAAAGTCGTTCATCAGCTTGGTGCGGTCGACTGTTTGCTGAAGCGCCTTGCCATCTGCGTCATTGCCGGGATAACCGCCAACAGAAGTTAGACCGTCTGGTGCGAGAGCCATAAAGCCAGCTTTGGCGACCCGGCGGGCGACATCCTTGATGTAGGGGTTCAGGCCACGATTTTCGTGGATGACAAGCACAGCAGGCAGTTTGCCCGTGGCATTGGCCGGTTTCACGACATAGCCTTTAACCTCACCATTGCCATTGGGGGAGTCATAGGTTTCGAAAGTGGCCTTGATCTCGGGATCATTGAAGGAAACCTGCTCGGCCATCGCGTAGTCCGGCTTGAGCATGTTGAACAGCGCAACGGCTGTCACACCACCGACGGTATAGCGTCCCGCGCGGTCAAGAAATTCACGCTTGGTAATTCTGCCATGCGCGTAATAGTCGTAAAGGTCGAGCAGACCCTGATCGAAATCTTTCGCAGTTAAACGTGTCATAGAGTGTGCCTTTCGATTGGCTGATGGGTATCGGAACGAACTGTTGTCCAAACGGGTGGCAAGACCCATATCCTGAATAATAGGCGTGTTATATTACGGCACCAGTGTGATGTTGGATCAACATTTGCGCTGGAACGGGCAAAGTGGACATACGGGAGTAGGGAAATGAGCGAGAAAACGGAGCGAGCGGTTCTTGCCGGTGGATGTTTCTGGGGCATGCAGGACCTGATCCGCAAAATGCCGGGCGTGCAGTCCACACGTGTTGGATACACCGGAGGCGACGTGCCGAATGCGACTTACCGCAACCACGGCACCCATGCTGAAGGCATCGAGATCGTCTTCGATCCGGAGAAGATCAGTTTTCGTGACCTGCTGGAGTTCTTTTTCCAGATCCATGACCCCTCGACACCCGATCGCCAGGGCAACGACATGGGGCCGTCTTACCGGTCCGGCATCTACTATGTGGATGACGCGCAAAAGGCCGAAGCCGAGCGCACCATTGCGGATGTGGATGCTTCTGGTTTGTGGCCAGGGAAAGTCGTGACCGAGGTCAAGAAAGTTGGTGATTTCTGGGACGCCGAACCCGAGCATCAGGACTATCTGGAGCGTTTCCCGAATGGCTATACATGCCACTTTGTACGACCCGGCTGGAAACTGCCCCGACGTGAAGATGCAGCCTGACCGGGTCGGCCTCGGCGGGGGCTGCCACTGGTGTACAGAGGCCGTCTTTCAGACCCTGCGCGGGGTTGTCGATGTCGCACAGGGATTCGTGTGCGCGCCTCCGCCTCATGACAGTTGGTCCGAGGCGGTCATCGTTTCCTTTGACCCTGAGCTGATTGATCTTCGGACACTGATCGAAGTGCATTCACGAACTCATGCCAGCACGTCCCATCACAAGATGCGCGGGAAATACCGAAGCGCAATCTACACGTTCAATGCAGCGCAGGCCGGATTGGCCATTGCCGTATTGGGCGATCTTCAAAGTGAGTTTGCCAAGCCACTGGTCACACTGGTGCTCGACCATGCCGACTTCAAACCATCGGATGAACGCTTCCATAACTATTACGCAACGGACCCTGAACGCCCGTTTTGCAGGACCTATATCGACCCCAAGCTGCAGCTGATCCGTCAAAACTATTCCGAATTTGCAGAACCCGTTGTGGCTGGAGAGGGCGCATAGCCCAGTACAAAGTCTGTTACCTTGGTCGCTGACATCTCGCACGGTTTCAGGCGATGTTCGCCCGAGCGCAAGTGGTAGAGGTTGAAGCTGATCCGGTCCGGCCCACCGAGTTCTTCACCGAACAGCCAGATCCGTTTGCCATCTTGCGAAACCTGCAGGGTGACGCCGTAGCGCGCATTGTTGAAGATACCTTCGCTGTAACCGGAAGGTAGAGCTGCTACTTTCTCCAGAAATAGCTGCGCCTCAGGTGCCACAGAAGGTCTGGTAGGGAAAGGCAGCGGGAGCTGCCGGGGCTGCATAGTCTTCCTGGCCAGCAACTTCCTCGAAGGGATTGCTGATGACCGTAAGAAGACTGCTGAATGCCGACATGTCTTCGGCGTCCACCGCAGCTGCCAGGGCCTCTTCGACCTTGTGATTGCGAGGGATATAGATCGGGTTGATCTGATCCATCTGCGCTGCGCGGGTCTCTGGCGCAATGTCTTCCTGTGCCAGACGTCCGCGCCAGCGGTCGAGCCATGTGTTGATGCCCTGCAGGCCGTCAAATTGACCCTGAACGGGTATTGCATTGCCGCGCATAGCATCCGAAAGGCGGCGGAACGTCATCGTGAAATCCGCATTGCCCTGTTCCATGGCCGTAAGAAGCTCGTTCACGAGTTCCACATCGTCGTCAGCAGCCGTGGCGAGGCCGAGTTTGGCCCTCATCCGGGCGATGGATTTTTCTTCATAGTCATCGGGGACCGTGTTGATCATCTCGGTCAGGACTTCAACAGCCTTGTCCCGGTCTTCATCGACCAGTGGAATCAGGGCTTCGGCAAGCCGTGCAAGATTCCAGGCCATGATGGCGGGCTGGTTGCCGTAGGCGTAGCGGCCCTGGGTGTCGATTGAGCTGAAGACAGTCCCGGGCGAATAGGCGTCCATGAAGGCGCAGGGACCATAATCGATGGTCTCGCCGGAGATCGTGACGTTGTCCGTGTTCATGACGCCATGGATGAAGCCAATACTCATCCAATGTGACACGAGCCTTGCCTGAACCTCCGCGACCGACAGCATGAATGCCAGATAAGGATTGTCAGCTTTGGCGGCTTCGGGGTGATGGCGCGCGATCGCGTAGTCGGCGAGCTGGCGTACCTTGTCGAATTCTTGCCGGGCCGCAAAATACTGGAAGCTGCCAACCCGCAGGTGGCTTGCCGAAACCCGGGTGAGAACACCGCCGGGCAGGGAGGTCTCGCGATGGACGTGCTCTCCGGTGGATACAGCAGCAAGTGCGCGTGTTGTGGGCACGCCCAGCGCATGCATGGCTTCGCCGATCAGATATTCACGCAGCACCGGGCCGAGTGCCGACTTGCCGTCGCCACTGCGGGAATAGGGGGTGCGTCCGGACCCCTTGAGCTGAATATCACGGCGCTGTCCGTTGATATCGATAACTTCGCCAAGCAACAACGCGCGACCATCACCAAGTTGTGGTGAAAAGCCACCAAACTGGTGGCCTGCATAGACCTGTGCGAGCGGCTCTGCTCCCGCAGGCACCTGGTTCCCGGAGAAGATGGCCGTGCCAGCCTCTGAATTCAGGGCGTTTCCATCGAGACCGAGCTCGTCAGCCAAATCGAAGTTGAATTGCAAAAGCTTCGGGGCTGCCGTGACCTCGGCCTGCCACGCGACGAAACAGCCCTCGAGATCACGCGAGAAGCTGTTGTCGAACGCGAATTCGGGAAGTGTGGGGCTGTGGGTGTCCATGGTCTGAATTCCCGGTGATTGTCATCTTAGAAGATGGTTCTGTGAACGAATTTGTCCAGCCTAGGCTTGACCGAACCCGGAGGCCGGGAGTTCTGCGGGGAGGCGGATATGTTCACGACTGATTGAGGGAATATCCGTGACCCCGAGGACTGCCATGGTGCGCAGGATTTCGGATTCCAGAATTTCCAATGCACGACTTGCGCCTGCTTCACCCGCGGCACCTACGCCCCAAAGGGTCGAGCGTCCGATTGCGACGACATCGGCGCCAAGCGCAAGGCCCTTCAGGACGTCACTACCGCGGCGAACACCGCTGTCAGCAATAACGGTCAGTTTGCCACCGACCGCTTCCACGATTGCAGGCAACGCGTCCCACGGCGTGATGGCCGTGTCATTGGTGTTGCCCGCATGGTTGGAGACGAAAATGCCGTCTGCCCCAACTTCGACGGCCTTCACAGCATCTTCGGGGTGCAGGATGCCCTTGAGGAGCAGTTTGCGCGGCCAGACATCCCGGATACGCCGGATATAGTCCCAATCCATCGTATCGTCGCGATTGAGGAAGCTTGTAGATTTCGCTGAGACATAGCCCGTGGCTTCGGCTTTGGCTTCTTCGGGGATATGGATGTTCGTGAACGCGGGCAGTTTGCCCTCGTTGAGGAAGTATTGTCCAGCTGTGCCGAGTAGCCAACGCGGATGCTTCAGGCTGTCGACGGCTGTGCGCATGTTGATCTTCGGCGGGAAGACCAGACCGTTTCTCACATCGATCTCGCGGTTGTTGTAAACCGGGGAATCAACAGTGACGACCAGCGCCTCAAACCCGGTGTCCAGCGCACGCTGGATCGTAACGAAGGCTGCCTCCGGGTCGCGCCAGACATAAAGCTGGAACCACTGGGTGCCGCCGCCATTGGCGTAGACTTTTTCCATGTCCGTGTTCGACGTGCTGGCCAGCGTGAACGGGATATTCGCCTTTGCCGCAGCGCGCGCGAGATGGGTCTCGCCGCGATACCAGACAAAGCCTGCAGGACCCGTCGGACCGATCAGCAGGGGCAGACCATGTTCCTTGCCGAGAAGCGAGATGCCGGCATGGCGTGCCGAGGTGTTGTTGAGGACCCGCGGCATCAGTTTGATCCCGTCCAAAGCGGCGCGGTTGTCCCGCATCGCCACCTGATCCTCACTGCCTTTGTCACAGAAGTCGAAAAGGGCCTTGGTCAGGCGACGCTTGGCCATCTTGCGCAGGTCTTCGATGTTCAGTGCTTTTTGCGCGAGGTTGGCCACAGGAAATCTCCGGAAAATTCTTTATGAAGAGTATTTGAAGCAGCGAAGATAAAGCCCGGTCGCTGGTTCGTCGAGGCATGACGTCTCTGTGAGAAATCCATTCACGTCTCAATCTGGGCAGGGCTAAACGCTTCGCGCTAGAATGTGTGTACCCAATGATTCAATTCGGAAGACGCGCTCATGAGAATCTATCACGCCCCCGGTTCCAGATCGGTCCGTGTCATCTGGTTGTTCGAAGAGCTCGGCCTGCCCTATGAACTCGTGCAGTTCAAATTGGGGAGCCCGGAGATGCGTGCACCGGAGTTCCTGAAAGTTTCTCCGATGGGGCGGGTGCCTGTCTTGCTGGACGGCGAGCAGACGATCTTTGAATCCGGTGCCATTGTCCAATATGTTCTCGCGAAGTACGGCGACGGTGCGCTGGTGCCCGATATGTCGACGCCGGAATTCGCGACCTATCTGCAATGGTTCCATTATGCAGAAGGCATGTTGATGCCACCGGTCAACACCATCGTCGTGGAAACCGTGTTCCTGTCTGAAGAACGGCGCAATCAGGTCAATGTCGACCGGGCGACGAAGCTGCTCAACCGGATGCTGGGTGCGGTGGAGATGCATATGGAGGGTCGGGAATATCTGGCAGGTGAATTTACCGCCGCCGATATTATGACCGGCCATGCCTGCAGCGTGGCGGCGCGCCTTGGCGCTGACGTCTCTGCACTTCCCAATGTGGCGGCCTACATCGCCCGGATCGAGGAACGACCCGCACTTCAGGCGGCACGCAAACACAGCCTTCCGACAGATTGAGCGGCACGATGTCTGAGGGTTTTGACTACATCATCGTGGGTGGTGGCGCGGCAGGGTGCGTGCTGGCCAACCGCCTTTCTGCGCGCTCAGCCAACAAGGTACTTCTTCTGGAGGCTGGTCAGGATACCCCGCCTGGGGCGGAGCCCGCCGACGTGGCCGACACCTACCCAACCTCCTACTACAACTTGAATTATTCATGGTCTTCGCTCGTCGGGACCGAACACACCCGGGCGGATGCGCCGAAAGTGAATTTGCGCCAGGGACGTATTCTGGGCGGTGGGTCTTCGCTGATGGGCATGGTTGCCTTGCGCGGAACGCCAAAGGACTACAACGAATGGGCGGAAATGGGCGCCGAAGGCTGGGGTTGGGACGACGTCCTGCCGTATTTCCGCAAACTGGAAACCGACACGGACTTCGCCGATCACGCGCAGCATGGAAACGCACATGGTGGCGATGGTCCGGTTCCGATTCGGCGTTTGCCTCGTGCGAAGTGGCCGCCGATCATGAAGGCGTTTGCGACATCCTTGGAGAAGCAGCAGGTCGCGCAGATCGAAGACTTCAATTCGGATTTTCGGGACGGGTTCGGGCCTTTGCCCCTGAGCAAGTTCGAGAACAAGCGCGCGTCCAGCGCAATTTGCTACCTGGACGCACAAGTGCGTGCCCGGTCAAACCTGACCCTCGCAACGAATGCTGAAGTCGAACGGCTGATCTTTGACGGGCGCCGGGTGACAGGTGTCATCGCCACTGTCGACGGATCGTCGCGTGAATTCCGTGCCAAGGAAGTGATCGTATCCTCGGGCGCATTGCAATCGCCGGTGATGTTGTTGCGGTCTGGCATTGGCCCGGCCGATGAACTGACATCGAATGGTATTGCCGTTCTCGCCGATCATCAGGGCGTCGGGCGGAACCTGCACAACCACCAGTTTCTTTATCTCGTGGCCCATTTGAAGAAACAGGCCCAGCCACCTGCCGGGCAGCGGGATCATACGACGGCCACATGGCGCTTTTCCTCTGGCGTCGAGAACTGCCCTGACAGCGATATGTACATCAGCTATGTGGCGCAAACCGGCTGGCATGCACTGGGACGCAGGATCAGTTCCCTGACCCCGGTCGTCCTCAAACCGTTTTCGCGCGGACAGGTCAGGCTTGAAGCAGGCAATCCGGCGGGTCGTCCGGATATTCGCTTTGAATATCAGTCCGATGACCGCGACCGGGTGCGTCATGCCGATGCCGTGCGCCGCGCGGCAGGCATGCTTCTGGCACCGGAGGTCCGGGCGCTTTGGCATTCGGCGACGCCGGTCGCACGAACCCAACAGCTCAGGAAGTTCAACGACATCAACAGGTACAACGCAATACGTGCCCGCGCGATTTCGGCCATTCTGGATATGGTCCCGGCGGCAAGCCGGCCGATCATGGGAACGTTGACCAAGCCGGGGCTCGATGTCCTGCGTTTGGCCGAAGATGATGATGCCTTGGATGAATTCGTGCGCACCAGCGTAACTGGAATGTCACATCATGCCGGAACCTGTCGGATGGGGCCGGTTGATGATCCGAGCGCGGTCACAGACTCGCAAGGACGGGTGCACGGCGTGGAAGGTCTGCGCGTGGTCGATGCCTCACTCATGCCGTGGGTACCGCGCGGGAACACAAACATTCCCACGCTTATGGTCGCCGAGAAGATTTCTGCTACAATTTTGGCTTCATAACCCACGGGAGGGGAATATTAACGATATCATTGAAATGAATCAGGAAGAAATGAGTGCGCGGGTCGCGCGATTTGCGGAGCAGCAGGGCAATGACCAGCTGATGATCACGCAAAGCATTCCGGGGTTTCAGCGCGACATCTACAGCATCATCGGCAAGGGCGTTTCAGAAGATTCTGGGACCCAGCCCGGCATCGTGGATTCCGAAGGTTTCAATGTGGCCTATGTGGGCGCGGAGCCCAACAATGGCTCGGCGATGCACACACATAACGAAGAGGTCGAGGTTTTCATTCCGATTTCCGGCCAATGGGCGATCTACTGGAACGAAGGCGATGATATGGAAGAAATCGTGCTTGGCCCGATGGATTGCATCTCAGTGCCCGAGAAAGTGATGCGCAGCTTCAAGAATGTCGGTGATACCTATGGATACCTTCTGGTCATCATTGGGGGAACCGAGAATACAACCGTATCGCGCCCGCAAAGCGTCATTGATGCGGCCGCTGCTGCGGGCTTGAAGCTGGATGCCGACGGCAAGATGGTGCCGGCTGCGGAATAGGTTTCAGTTGCTGGCGGGTGCCATTGCGGCTTCCAGCAGACGACGGAATTCTTCAGATAGTGCGATAGACTTTGATGTCTCCGGGTCGAATTGCACGGTGACGATCTCTGCGGTCGCCACACAGGAGCCGTCCTGATAAATGCCCTGTCCCAGACCGTAGGATGACCCGCCAATCCGGGTCACGACGGTGCCGATTTCAACATCACCGGGATAATGTGCGGGCGCCAGATAGTTTGCAGTGAATTTCACGACGGCAAAGCCTGACAGCGTGTTGCCCGCGACGTCTGCGAGGCGTTGCAGACGAAATCCCACACGTCCATCCTCGAAGTACTGATTGATCGCACCATTGTTGACGTGGTGGTTGGGGTCGAGGTCCCCGTAGCGCACACTGACAGTGGTCCAGACGGCAAAGGTGTCGCGCGAAGTCAGGTCGGTTGTGCCAGCGGAAGTATCGGGCATAGAGGTCGCCTTTGTCTGAACAGGTTCGAACGGGTGTTTGGTTTTGAGGACACAGCATATAACCTGACAAAGCGTTCGGGTCGAACGCGCATTGAAGGGGGAACCATCATGCCAGTAGCCAATATTCGGGGCGTCAATCTCCGTTATGAGATCGTTGGTGACAACGGTCCGTTTGTCACACTGATCACCGGCGGCCGCCGCGGGTTCGATGA
>ENA-UOXV01001187-UOXV01001187.1-marine-metagenome-genome-assembly--contig:-NODE-1187-length-37008-cov-6.205856_pt1 | contig 37008 bp, 58 predicted proteins | sample MGYA00238165_ERZ766961 | MGnify/ENA primary metagenome ERZ766961 (study PRJEB28924, sample SAMN03173240) | marine metagenome | biome: Marine; feature: Water; material: Subsurface seawater | place: North... | reverse complement strand
CAAAGTTTTGAAACTTCCAATGTGTTTCTGAAACAGCTATAGCACCATTCCTTTCTACTAGAGTACCTTCTCCTGTACATATTCTACCTACTAGTACAGTTGTCCATCTAGCAGTATTGTCTGCTGTAACTGCTGCATCAGCAGCGTTCCAACTAGGCTCAGTTCCGGCTGATGTACCCGCAACACTACAAACTAAAAAGTAGGCTGTAGTTGGTACTGCTGCTGCTCTGACTACATCTCCTACTGCATATACTTTAGATGCAGCCCAGTTAGTGCTAGTTCTAGGCTCACCTGTTACTGAAATCATATGAGTAGTTGCAGTGTCTTTAACATATTCAAACAAAGTATCTACGCTAGGGTGTCCTAGTACTGGATTTGTTGTTGTTTTCTTAAACGCTTCTCTAGCACACAGCCTACCAAAAGCATCAAATATGCAGTTATCTGCAATCTGCGCCCAGTCAGCAGATAAACCACCGGCATATGCCTCTGAACTAATTCCTCGATTAGCAGGTAGATCTATATTTAATGGTACAAGAGGTTGGCTAGGCATTAAACTACCACCCAATCACCTTCAGCACCGTCATCTGCTGAGTCATAGTGAGATCTATCTCTTGATATAGCAGTTGCTAGATAGTCATTGTATTTTTTAGTTACTTCATCAAACAACTGACCACCATCTTCACCTCGTTCAGATATACACCTAGCCCACGTTCCGTGCATTATAGCAGTCTCAGCACATGATAAAACAAGAACACTAATATCAGTAGTTAAAGGTTCTTGTGGATTATATGCCCAACATGTAAAGTCATATACTGTATCTGGTACTGGATATAATTCTATAATCATATCACCTTGATTATCATACCCTCTAGTTCTCCAGTAGGAAGGTGATGACTGTTGTTGTGTTCCTAATTTAGTAACTCTATTAAAGTACTTATCAGACATGTTCCGTAATTCGCTATCTGAAGATGTATTGTATACTCCTAGAATCTTAGTTCGTTCATTACTAGCGTCTTCTGTGTCGTATCCTTCTACTTTAGTCACTTGGAATAAGTTACCATCTGAGTCAATTACAGACAGTGCTGTTGATGTTATATCAGCGTTACCTAGATTATATAATGACTTTCCAGATGTAGTACTAAAATTAAGTTCTGTTCTTAGTTGACTCCATGTCCACGCACTTTCTACTTCTTCTTTAACATCATTAAGAAACTCACCTACCATAGCTGCATATGGAACATCTGCTATGTTTTGCGAAGCAGTTAATTGATCTTCTCTTAATCGTAGAAGTATCTTATTTACTATCTGTTTTCTGGTAACATTTGTTGCCATTAGTAAAACCTCTTTATTATTGCTTCCATGACATTAGATTTTGTTGATGGTATAGGTACAGGTATTTCATAATTTTCACAGAACAATATTGATTTAACTAAGTTCATGTTTATATCTAGTATATTACCACCGTTTTTCTTTAATACAGTTAAAGCATGTAGAGCATCTACTACTATAGTAGTACCAAAATAATCTACTTTAGCTGTACCTTCTTTCAATTCTTTTACTGCTTCTTTCTTTTTCTTCTTTACTACCATAACATATTTCTCCTATGGGGATATGTATTATTAAATAAGGGGAGAAAGTCTCCCCTATTCTTTTACCAACTTGGACTTGCTACTAGTATCTTCATAACTCCTGCATTAAGTGCATCTGCTGCAAACTCACCTTTGTCTGCTTGTATATATACAGACACAACATTTGCTGCTGTTACTGCACACAACATAGTTGCTTGGTCAGTTCCATCACTTAAATCTACATTTATACTATGTGCTACTACAACATCACCTAGCGAAACGCCGGGAACTGCTAAAGTTACTGTAGCTGTATCATTGGCTGCTATTGCATCTTGGTCTGCCCAAGTTGCTGTTAGCTTCCACATCTGTCCACCAAACGCACCACCGAATTGCTCTCTGCCTTGTACAGCAGAATTGAGTGTTAACGTATTAGCCATTACTCATACCTCCTATTAAAGTGAGGGGAGTATTACCTCCCCTCTATTGGTTATGCAGGGACTACGAAAGCCAATGCAGCGTCATCACGCATTTCACCAACACCATAAAGAGTATCAGCAGTAAATAAATCACCAAGCCATTCTTGCTTGTATTGTGATTGTGTACGTACAGATAGTTGTTCTACGTGAACAAATGCCGATTTGTGCAGTAACATACCTGCTCGGAATGGAGTATCCGTAGGGCTAGATGAGTTCCAATCAACCGTGTGACCTAGCTCATCTACAAATGAAGCACCAGTAGGAGCAGAAGCAGTAAAAGTAACAGACTGAGTGCTAGTCTGGTTATTAACATGAATCCACGGACACTGAGTTGAAACATATACAGGTATTCCATATAAGTCACCAACTAAACCAGTACGAATTGCATTACCATCAGATAACTCACCAGTAAATGCTTGCTCTGTAAATCGTGAAAGACCTAATAGGTTATTCTTTTCTACAGGAGGTATAATAAAATAACGTTCTGACATTGGAACATCAAAATCATCTAATGTCTGAACCATTTTACGAATACCTACATCGGCAAGTGCTGTACCATTACCAGTACCTGAACCGGCAGCACCAGAAAAGTTAGTTGATCCATCACTACCTAGTACTGCTTTTTCGTAGGAGTTTGTTGCTCCTGCAATAGAACCACTGTTAACCGATGCACCTAGTAATTGTAGATCTTGATCTACTTGTTGAGCAAGTGAATAACCTGCATCATCTGTGTAGAATCTACGATAACTATCTATTGCTTGAGTAGCTGTAATATCTTCAATCAATCGAGAGTACTCATAGTGTTTGTTTATAGTAACATTAACATCACTTTCTGTGTCAGCAATTAAAGTTACTTGAGTTTGTGCAGCTTTTAAAGATGCAGCCCCTCTAGTTCCTTTAGGAATGTTTAATGTATCGCCTTTCTTACCACTATGGGATATTTTAGTAACTAAATTAGCTACTACTAAGTTGCTTTTAAAAGCACCTATAATTTCATCACTCCATATCTCAGGTATAAATTTATCCTGAGTAGTATTAGTGACATGATTTGAACCTAAAGCCATGATATATGTCTCCTATATCGTTATCGAACTCTACCTTCTACGTAGGCTTGTCTGATTTCATCAGCCATTTCCCAGTACTTAGTCGGATTCTGAGTTCGTAGATTAATTATTTCTTTTCGTTTAAATACTTTTGTACTAGTTTGTCCTGAACTGCCTGATTCAGTTGTCATATCAGCAACACGACTTTGAACATTACGTTCCTTATCACTAATAGAAGCTGTAGATCCTTGTTGTCTTTGAGCTTTAAAGTTAATAAGTAGTTCGTCTGCTGCTTCTAAATCTAGGTTATTGTTAGCACGACCGTACAAATCTATACGAACATTTGATGAATTTACCCACTCGTTAAACTCTGGAGTTGCGACCACTTCTATATAGTCAGGGTGCTTACTCTTTAAATCTTGCTCTGCGGTAACAGCATTAGATTGTGTAAGTTTGTCCGTGACTGGTTTTAGACGTTGGTCTACCAGTTTACCAATGGATTCTATTGGGTTATCGTAGTCAAATTCGACAGATTCGTCTACTTTAGTAGGCTCTACTGTTTTTGAATCTAACTCACGTTGTACTAATTGGTCAGCTAACTTCCTCGCATTACCGAGTTCTTGTGCTTGCTTACCATATGATTTTTCAAGTTCGCTATAAGACTTTGCTACATCTTCAACAGACTTGTTTTGAAACTTAGAAGGTATCTGGTAATCAGGCTTCTCAGGTTCAGTGTTAGTATTTTCATTTTCTTCTGGTGTAGATTCTTCTACGTATAAATCACCTGTTGCAGGTTCTGTTTCATTTACTATTCTATCTTTATCTTTGTTGCTCATTTTTATATGCTCCTATGTGTCTTTTATCCCATGTAGCTGCTGCTGTAGGGAAGTCACCTGTTACTCCTTCCAACACAAACTGAGGTGAGCTTATAATAAATCCACTTAGTTTGTTACAAACTGGACAGGGCTTTGGTGCTTGTCTGTCGTTCATTTTACATGTGTAAGTAAACTTACCATGCTCCTTACATCTATACTCATATATCATTTTTCTTCTTCTTCTTCAGTTTCTTCTACATTTTGAGTCATAGATACTTCTAAATTTAGTACCATATCTAATACATTAACTGTACCGTTTATTACACCTGCTTTAAATTCAGTATCTATTTCATATGGTGCTTTAGTAACTACTGCATCTTTATATTGTTGAACTGTAGTTAACCATTCTTTCCAGATAGGTGTACTAAACATTTCAGTATATCGTTCATATGTCTCTTGTTGGATCTTGTCCATTCATAACTCCTTGTGGTTGTGCTTGCATTTCTGCTTGTTGCTGCATCATTGCTTGCGCCTGTTGTTGTTTGTCTTTGTTAGATAACATCATTTCGTTAATGAGTTGTAGCTCATCCATGAATCCTTTATTGCGTACATTTTCTGTATCTGACTCTGCTTTTTCTGCTTGAGCTAGATTAAGTACGCCCTTAGTTTTCTTGAATACTGCATCATTTTTAGCAATGAAGTCCTGAGTTTCGGCTTGTTGTTGTGCTAGTTGTGCTGCTTGTGCCTGTCCATCCGGTTTAGGTTGCATTGCTTCTTGTAGTTTCTGATCAATCATTGGAATCATTTCTTCTCTATTAGAGATAGTACTTAATTGATACAGTGACTTAATTAGCATCCAATATCCTACACTGTCTGGCTGAGTTGTATTAAGTAGTTGTACTATCTGTTGTGTTTCTACTTCCCTTGCCATAATGCCAAGACTAGAATTAACAACAAAATGTAAATCTACCAGTGGGTACTTGTCGGGGTCAGCTTGCATGTATCTCCAAGCAGACTTTTTAACAAATTCATCTAACAGGTTAACTTCTATATTTAGTAGTGTGCGTTTGTTTCGTTTAATAGAAGCACTAACTACCATACCCATATTACCAGTTGTTTGATTAGGGTTTTGGTTTCTGGATTGTGCTTGAAAAGCACCTGTTCCCATTTCAACCATACGTTCTAAATCACCTGACTGATTAAAACTAGAAGGAGGTGGTGGGTTAAAGTTAATAGGAGCTATACTCTCTGCTATAGAACCATTAGTAAATATGGTTCTGCCGGGGTATACCTTAAATTTAGTGTTTAAATCACGAGGTACAAGGCTTGCGTTTACTCCAATCATGGGTGCTACGGCAAAAGCCATTGCGTCAATCCTCGCTCTTAATTCTGCATCTAACGCTTTTTGAGGTGAGTATCCTTTTTCAGCCACTCCTCTTCCCCAAAATCTATTAGGAACTCTATCATGTTGATAAGCTATAATACTTCTATCGTGCATAAAGAATGGATTCTCAATAGCTCTTAACAAAACAGAATCATTTGCTATAGTTACAATAGCTTCTACCATTCCTGCTTCGTCTTCAGGTGAGTCTTGTGTCATTTCTAACTCTTCTTCAATGACCGAACCAATAGGGTCTAACATACTCTTAGGTACTTTACCATGATACTCTGTTATTTTAACCCAATCTTCTTTGCTAGATGGTGTAGTTTCCCCGTAAGCAGAGAAGTTATCATCATCTGAGTAGCTTCCTAACTCTACATTTGCATATATTCCTGACTTTTGTTTAGCTTCTATTTTATGAACATTGCTACGCATTACATGAGCGCAACCAATTGCATCGTCTATATTTCTAGCTAGTGGATCTATTACAAACTCACGGGGATCTATTGGAATTAACTTAACGCATGGATATAACTTCTCTTCTGATGTTAGCGTTCCATCTTCATTCTGTATTGGTACACGATTTTTACGAGATTCAACTACTACTTTAGCAATACCAGTGCCGTATATAGCACCGTTTAATATTACTTCTGCAATGTTAGCAGGTACTTTATTAATGTCGTATTCTTTCATTAAAGTAGACAAAAACATATCCATGCTTTGTCTTTGTTGCTGATCGTCTATAGTAGTTCTATCTATATCTAACCATTTCTTTTTAGAAAACAATGCTTCTTCTAACTCAGCTACTGTAGCTTCTATAGCTTGTTGTAACGCAGGTGCAATAATTCTACTACGCTCACTACTTCTAAGTTTATCTTCTGACTTCCAAATACCACGCCATAGCCTGTAGTACTCATCCCATTTATCTTTGTAGTTATTATCTCGGTAGTCTTCCCATCCTTCACAGTGACCTATAACCCAAGCTACTAGAGGGTCTCTTCCTTTACTTTCATTATTATTAGGTAGTCTATTCATATTATCCCTTTAGTATCCTGCAAAGTCATCCATCATTTCCCATGTGTCAACAACAGATTCATCTATATAACTAGTTACTGCTATCTGGTCTATATAAGCTAGTGCATCGAGCATATCGTCATGTGTTAGTGGGTTAGGAAAATCTAATGCTTGCTCTGCTAGTTGCTTTAGATAAGTTCCTGCGGTAAACGATACTCTCCCATGCTCTAACCGTCCTTGTAACGCCCATGTAACTCTATCTATCTTACGTTGACCACCGTGCGTTAACTCTACTGGTGTGAAATAGATGTTAAGTCTTCTCATTTGGTCAGAGAGGTATGGCATAATGGCGTTCTTTAAACTACCACCCTCAATTCCTAATTTCATTGGTCTATATTTCTGATAAGCCTTTATAATTTTAATACTAGTTTCTCTTACATCCCACCGTCCTACTTGTATATCCTCAACATGCCAACCATATTCACCTACTTTAACTATTGCTATAGCGTGTTGATCTAACCTTGCTAACCTACTCTTACTCTTTTTAGCAGTGTCTCCAAATCCCGCAGGGTCAACTGCTATATAATAGTTACCGCCTTCTGGTGTTTCTTTTATAGTTGTAAACATGTCAGGTTGGAATACTGCACCTCCACCTACATTAAAACTAGCTTCAAACTCCTGTCTAAATACATCAGCACTTAACCTTCCTTTCTGGTTTTCTATTTCTTTCTTTGGAATAAAGGGGTTGTCCATTGATTTAAACTCAAAACATGCCCAATCTTCATCACGTTCACCTTGTTTTAATAACTCATAAAAGTGATTCTTACCTTTAGGTGTACCTATAAACAAAGCACCACCCTCTACATCTGCTAGTGTAGGTGATAATATTTCTTCCCACACTTGTGGTTTCATGTCTGCATATTCATCAAGAACCACATAAGATAAGCCTACACCTCGTAGAGTATCAGGTCTATCAGACCCTTTTATATGTATTTCTCTACCATTTATTAACTTTACTACACCTGTATTTTCTAATGTTTGTTTAATTACACCCTCACCAAGTCCTTTGATGAGCTTCCACATAATATCCTTACCCTGTTGGAAAGTAGGAGCAACATAGTAGACTACTATATCCTCTCCTAGTTCATATCCTAATTCATTCTTGTTTTTTAATCCCTCTATTAGTAAGGTTACTGCTGATAGGTATGATTTTCCAAACCGTCTACCGGCAGCACATACCTTAAACCTAGAGTTAGTTTCAAATATCTCTAACTGGGGTGGGTGCAATTCAAACTTTAGTTCGACAGTATGTTCCTATTATTTCTTAAACACTTGAGCAATCTTCTCGCCACTTCTACCTACCACATAACCACCTAACCCTATTTTTAGTAATTGCCACAGGTCAGGAGGTAACTCTAATAGTGGTGCTTCTATCCAAAACAAACTAAGATATGGATATACTAAGTAGTTATTTGCTATAATAATAACAAAAACTAGCATGGTAATAGGTCTCCACTGCGCTGTTAGTTTGTGTTCTGACTGAGCTTCTGCTATTATAATATCAGCTTGTTTTTCAAACTCTTTGAATGAACCATCTAACATCATACTATTTAACTTAGACTGAGCTTCTACTTGCTTGTCTTTGTTAGGTAGTACTCTTTTTATTACTTCACCTATTATAGGAAACAATGCTGCAATCATTTATTTAATCCTAGCCTTTTTGGTTTTTTAGTTTTCGTTAGTTTTTTACCATATTTCTTATTCATTATAATATATTTCCTGTTTATGTAATTACCACTTTACTTTATTTGCCCAGTATGCTGCACTAGTTTTACCTTTAGCTATATTCTTAGCGTGTCTAGCTTTAAACGCTTTGTTTCTAGCTGTCCCATCAGGACTACCTTTTACTCCAGCTTGTCCAAACCTAATCATACGATCTTTACCATTATCTTTTATAAGAACTACGTGTGACTTACCACCTTTGTTAGATGCTTTTGGTTGATTATATCCTGAAAAAGTTTCTCCCCTGTACTCTATAGTCATACTTTAATTCCTTGTATTATTTTAGTTCTTTCAATGTTGCTTAAATTAATCCAATTTGATATTTCATCTTTTGTTCTGTTACACCCTGTACATATATTGTGTTCATTTAATAAACACACATTAATACATGGAGTTTCTATATCATATGTGTAAATGTTAATACGTCCAACAGTTAGGTCTAGGAGATTCTAACTTATCATCTATATGTATAAATCTATTTTTTCCTTTTTGTGAAATACCTACTCCATTAAACCTCATTAAGAATATAACTCTAAGTAATCTATGTGCTTCTTTACCATTACATTTTATATCTACTGCATTTCCTTTGGTATGGGGTGAGTCTGCAACTCCTCCCACTCTATCATTATGTTCCATACATCTATAGGCAGAGTTGAGTACGATAGGTTTATTGTATCTGTTTCGTAACATATCGAGTTTTTCCATGAACACACTGTCCATGTCGGCTGTATTACATCCACATTTGCATTTAAGTTCTTCGTGTGTAAAATAAGTACTCTCCATTTTATATATCATCCTTGTTCTTTAGAGATTCTGGTTTTATCCATACTGTTGTGTCAGTATCGTCATCATCCTTGTCATCAGACTGTGTTGTTACGTCTATTACTTCTTTTTTCTTAACGTGATGCACCGTCATAAAACTATATATTCCTGTCCAACCTTTTCTTTGTGCGTGTCCTCGTAGTATGTCGTACACCATTTGGTTAAGTAAAGCACAAAATATTCCAGTCACAATAGTAGCTTTTAATGTTAGTGGTGGTATTGACAACAAATGTTCACCAACTTCTTGCAAACTGTACTGACAAAAACACCCAGATAAAAACCCTGATAAAAAACTAAATCTATATTGCAGTTTTACACTATAAGGTTCACATCCACTTTTATAATTAATACGTTTCCAGTATATAGTCGTAGCTATAGCTAGTACGCACCCAACAAAGAATGGAGATATTGCTAATATAGTATAAGCATACCACGGCATTTGAGACACATTTGAACCAACTGACGCAGCATAGGCTAACGCTTCTTCTATCATTACTCTTTAGGATATTTGTCTTTAACAGCCTTGACAACTACCTTCCAAGCATCAATGTCTTTATAAATCATATCAAGTTGATCTCCTGTCGAAGGATACTCTGCAACTCTTTTTGGAATATATGCAGTAGCATCTAAATGAGCTTGGTATTCAGTATCATACCCGTCAATTAAATCTTGAGTTAGTGTTGGCAATGAAGTATTCCATTCTGTAATAACGCCTTCTCTAGTGCATATGCCACCTACATTTGGGTGTTTCCAAGATAATGCTTCTGGCTTAACTACTGTTATACTCATGGCGTGTACTCCGTGATTGTTATTGATGAAGCAGCGACACCGCCATATTTCCTACCACTACTTACACCATTAAAGGTTGTAGTAGTTGAAGCTGCCGAACCTACTCTTACTTTAAAAGTTGTTTCAGAAACTGTACCTGCCGTCATATAATGGCTAAAGTTGTCTACTGTACGCCAATCAGCCGTTGCATTAAGTTCTACTGCTGCAAGTGCATTAGCTGTTGAATCTTGAAATAATGCAAGTGTATGTGTGTTTGATGCAGCGTCAGCACCAAACCAAACGACTTCTATTTTTAGTTTATTAGATGCACTCTTAGGACTAATTGCAAGCGACATATACTGATCACCTTCATCGTTCTGCGGTATGGAATCATCGGATGGCATAACGGTTGTTCCTGTAGCAACCGCACTGTTTGTCACATTAACTACTTGAACTACTTGTTGTTTGGTAAATCCACCTGCTTCATTCTTTGCCGTGTCATACTGAATAAGATCGGTAGTCACAGACGTAGTTGCTGCAACTGTTGCCGTTGATACTGATGCACCTGTTATTGTTGTAGTCATAGTTTTACCTTAAAAGGAATAATGAATGTTTATCTTACCTGCATCAAAAGTATTAGGATTAACAGAGGTAAGTCTTATTTGAGTTAGTTCTGCTGACAATGATTTAGACCCTGCTACACTAGTTAACGCTTGTCCAGTTTGATGTATATTTCCTGCTGCAACCCAAGTAAATGTGCTTGCATCTAAAAGTTTTATAGTAACAAACCCATGACTTAGTGTAGCTGCTGCAACATCAACAGATAAAGTAAAACCTGCTGTGCCTGATGGAGTTGTACCATCGTGAGTATTAGTTGCAACGGCAGCATAACCAGACGTTTCTATACCACCTGAGTCTCCTAATTGAAGTAAGTAATCGGTAGTTCCGTTAGTACTCATACCATCAAGCATAAGTGTAATCTCTTTTACACCTGCGGGAATACTTGTAAAATCTTTAGTTGTTCCAGAGGTAGTTGCTACTACTGTTCCTGCAACTTGTTGATACTGGCTACTAGGTAGAGTCGTTGTTGTATGTACTGTTTGATCTGTACCTGCGTCATTCGTAAACATTAAAGTGTTTGGCGTAGCATCATCGACCCATACCTGCCCAGAAGCTCCTACCTCTGCCAATGCAGCAGCTTGTTCTTTTAGATATAAAGAACCTGTGCCTGTTATTTTGCTAGTCATATATAGTACCTTTATTTAGGATATTTTTCTTTAACTGCTTTACACGCAGCGACATATGTAGCTACTTGGTCTGTATCTTCTTTAACAATACCATCAAGATAGTCAGCCATAGGCGGGTATTCTCTTCGTCTATTTTCAAGCACTTGTGCTGCTGCTTCTGTTGCTAGTGCAGTCGTAGTGTATGAGCTTAGATCATCATCAGTAGGCTGCGCTACACCCTCTACATACCATGCTTTGAAATTAGATTCTCCATTTAATCTATAATAAGAATCGGTGCTTCCAGAAACTGTTATGTCATTGGCTTTTAAATAAAGATTTATTGCATTAATATTCATAGTTATATCTCGTATTGTATGTTTATCATTCCTGCGTCAAACGCATCACTGCCGTTGACGGTTGTGTAAGTAATTCGATCAAGTGCTGCACTTAAAGATTTAGAGCTTGCAGAAAGAGTCAATTGATTAGTGGTCTGCCCAGATATTACTAACATACCCCAAGTATTAGTAGACGCATCAATCAAGTTTAGCACAACAGTTCCATTGCTCGTATCCGCAGCTTGAGTAATTGTAATTCTCATGCCATCACTGATGTTTCCTGTCGATGAACTAAAACCACCTGATGACACAAGAGCTTGCGCTCCAAGATAACCACTAGTCTCCAACCCACCGCTATCCCCTATGAGAATCCTATGATTAGAAGTGCCATTAGTTGACACCCCTTGCATTGATAAAGTAACTCGTTTTACTCCTGCGGGCACGCTAGTGAAGTTTATCGCAGTGCCACTAGTTGAAGCTACTTTAGTTCCTTGTATTACTTTAACGGCATCAATTTGTGTTGTGTTTGCTACATGAACATCAGTACCTGCATCGTTAGTAAACATAAGAGTGTTAGGAACTGCATCGTCTACCCAAATCTGTCCGTCACCTGCTACGTCTGCTGCTGCACTAGCTCTTTCGGTTAGGAATATAGACCCATCACCAGTTACTTTAGCTGTCATTTTAAATAAATCTCCACATTATACTATAGTCCATACTTCACCAGTACCTACAGTTACTGTTACTCCGCTTGCAACGGACACTGCACCAAATGAACCTGCGTTATATCCATTAGTAATGGTGTAGTCAGTAGTAACAGTCTGTTCATTTTCCCAGAAAATCTTATCACCACCTGCTCCTGTAGCACCACCACCCGCAGCTTCTGCCCATTTAGTTCCACTAGCTGCACTAGAGTCTGCTGTTAATACATGGTCATTAGTTCCCACTGCCAATGCTACTGGGTCTGTAGTACCATCTCCAACTAACAAAGAACCTTTAGCAGTAACGTCTAACGCTGTTATTGCACCCGCACCACTACCCAAAAGAACAGCACCATCTGTAAAAGTACTAGCTCCAGTACCACCTTGTGCTACTGTTAAGTCTGTAGTTAGTCCAGATAAAGAAGTTATATCACTATTAGCTCCTCTAGTAGCAGCACCTAACGAAGTTAATGCAGTTGCTCCACTTTCTAACACAAAGTTAGAGCCATCACCTACTATAATAGCACTATTTGTAGGACTTAAAGCTGATACATCGGTTAATCTTGCGTTAAACGCTTGTATATTTGTCCCAATAGTCCATCCTACGATAGACGAAGGAGTTAACGCTCCTGTGGATACTGCTCCAACTAAAGTACTTGCTCCATTTACTTTAAATGCACCTGTAATTAATCCTGTATCAGAGGATGTAGGAGCTTGTAGTTGAGGCGTACTCTCATCAAGAGCTATTAACTCTAATATTGACATAGTTTAACCTTGTCCTTTTCCAGATTTTGTCATCATACTATATTGTGATTGTCCTGTAGAAGCGACCTTTACATCATACGTTTTGCTGCTGTTTAGTGTACCAATTCCTGTCATTTTAGGTGCTTCTTGGTACATTTTTTTATTACCTTTCATATTAAATTTTCCTCTATTTATTGTTAATATACATAGTTACTTCAAATCCAAATCTAATATCTTCATAGTTTGGTTTATCCCACATACTAAGTCTCCTCTTCTATTAATTCTGCTTCTATAGTTTCTTGTTGTGTTATCTTAGTACCTTGTACTACAATGGTAATGCCAGAATTGCTCTGGCTTGCTGTACCGTCTGATGCCTTTATTGCAGGTAATACCCTGTCCCAAAGTATCTTGAGGCAGGTGGAGTCACCTTCCTCTGCTAATTCTATTGTCTTGTTTACAATAGGTTGAAACCTATTTAGAACATCTGTCATTATACCATTCTTTGCTGCTTCTTGTAGCAAAGTTAATGTGTTCTTACTTCCTTTAGGTCTACCTCCTTTATTACGAGGAGGTTCTGTTAGTCCACTGTTTTGGCTCGGTACTTCCTGTGTACTCTCGTTTGAGCTTTCTATAGAGTCTTTTATTATCTTTGTCGTAGTCATCTGCAATAGTTCTCAATCTCTTGGCTATTTTGTTATTCATCGGATACTACCAGTTTGAGGTGACACTCTTTTGTTTGATCTAGTTCCTTATCTGCTTCTTCTAAGATCTGATCTAACAGTTCAGTGGCTAACTCTAATCTTTCTATAGCTGTCATCATACTTCGCTGTAGTCAAATCTTAATGTACCTGTAGCACTAGAACCTAATGTTATGTGTATGCCATTGAGTAAATGTATTCCCGCAGGAAACTCAAAGTTAGTGTTTATAGCTGTACTAGCTTTTATATCTAAAACTAGAGTACCACCTGTACCATCTCTTATTTCCATATCTTCTGTAGCAGTAGCTGTAATACAGTGAATGTTGTATAAAATAACTGGAGTAGCTACAACTACACTAGTTCCTGTACCGTGGGCATATACCTTGTATTTTACTAATGCGTGATTTACTTGTCCCATTTATAAAGTTCCTTTTATTATACCTATATAAGTATTTATTTATATATATCTTATAAGAGATCCTATAAGTATTTAACAACTATACTATTATTATATCATATAATCTAAGCTGTGTCAAGTAATATTTCTATAAACCTCAGTTTTTTTTATAGATAGATTATATCTGATCGTATTGGTATTACTAATCAATAGTTTATAAAGATATGTTAGTTAAGTATGTCTAGTAGTTATACTATTATTATATCATATATTTAATCAAATGTCAAGACTTATTTGCTATTACTTTTGTTGTATTATTACAACACACTAGTTTAATACTACGATACTAAACTTTTATTATCGTTGCATCAGTAGCACTACATTAGCTCTCAGGGGTATTCTCGCTTTGTTTTAGGGTTGAGTATAATTACCCCTTTCCCAAAGTCTACTCTCAAGTGTATATTGGTTAATATATATAATTTATTACGCTATATATTATCCCACCCCCCCTAAAAGTTATCCACAGGATACTAACAGGTTATCCACAGGATATCCACAGGTTACTAACAGCTTATCCACTACCCGAGAAGTTATCCACAGGATATTAACAGCTTATGCACAATCTGGAAAGTTATCCACAGCTTTTCCACAGACTTACTAACCGTTTCAGAAGTTATCCACAGTCCATCCACAGTGCTATAATAGAACGGTCAGATATTGTACGATACTTATCCACAGAACTAGGTATGCACCAAAACAGTGCAACCAATGCACCATAATGGTGCGAGGGAAAGTTAAGAAGGGTGGCACATTAACCGATTGTGGATAACTCTGTGTATAACTTGTAGATAACTAAGAGACTTATCAACAGGCTTATACACGCTATATTCAGACGTATAGCTAAAAGTAATACTAGGACATAGGTAGTCTTTAACATTGTTTATATCGTCTTATATGCAGTTTAAAGGTATATTTATTTATATTGAATTATATTAATTTAATTACAATTAAACTGTTTACATGTGTTCTAATCTATGATATGGTAGCTATTCATTAAATAAAACAAGGGATTACGAGGAAATTGAAATGACAAGCGAACGAACACTATATAAGAATCTAATGTCTTTACTTGTAAACAGTGACCAATACACTGATCATCTTAATGATGAAGTAAAGGAAATAGCTCAAAAGCTATTGACCACACCGTTTGAGAATATGTCATTATTACAACAGGCTAGACTCTCACATAATGTTAACGAACTTATTAATGATAAATAGTTAATAAGGTACAACAGATTTAACAGTCTGTTGTGCCGTATTAATTCAGATACGATAAACGAAAGAGGATTATAAAATGAAAAATATAACATCACACACCGGCATAGTGACAGACATTCAACGTCTAAAATCGTCAGCCTTTGGCAATCCACGTTATCAGTTCAATGTTGACGGTTACACTGTTAAAACGGCAGTAGATAGCTCGTATGGCTATGAAATAACGAACTATGAAAATAAAATGGTTGATGTAACAATAGGATCACATTATGGAACATTAACTTTAAACTCAATTAAACTTACAAAATAAAAAAGGTATAAGAAAATGAACCATAAAATAAGAGTAGCAACAGCAGCGATACTAGCACCAATAATGGCGGTTACTGGATACAGGATCAGCAAGGCGCACAGACAAAACGAAACATTACTGTATCGTTTATGTTTCACCGTACTTGCAAATCATATTGCAGATGAGATAAGTAACGCATATAATAATTGATTTATAGATAGCATTGCTTTACAGTGCTATCAATTAAAACAGTTTTATTAACACTAAAAAAAGAAGAATAAAAATGATCATATTAGAATTACTAGGCGCGATGTTTGTGGGAGTATTGACAGCACCAATTGAAGTAACTGCAGTATTATCAATATTGATGATATTGTTGTTTGCTTCAATAATGTACAACGATATTAAAAGATAACCACCATAAGAGGATCATAAAATGAATTATATAAAACAATTACAGCAAGAAAACAGCGTCTACGCTAACCAAATTAATACAACAGACCATGCAATCAATAACTTTCGAGTATTCTTAAACAGTGATAAGTTTAACGGTGTTGATCTTGATGGTAGTCGCAAAGATTGGATCAGCGTTGACGATGTACGCCGTGAATTAGAATTGATCAGGGCTGAATTACTAAATAAAGAATTATGAGTGAGAAATTTATAGATCTATTTGCAGGTATAGGTGGATTCAGAATCGCTCTTGAAAAGGAAGGTTCAAAATGTGTTTATACCTCTGAATGGGATAAATTTGCTCAAATCACTTACGATCATAACTTCAATGATCTCCCTGAAGGTGACATCACTCAGATTAATCCTAAAAGTATCCCAGATCACGATATTCTATGCGGAGGTTTCCCATGCCAAGCATTTAGTATATCTGGTAAGCAAGGAGGTTTTGATGACACAAGGGGCACTCTTTTTTTTGATGTTGCAAATATAGTCAAGCACAAGAAACCACGAGTTCTATTTTTAGAAAATGTTAGAAACTTTATAAGACACGATGGCGGTAGAACTTTAAATACTATTAAGAATGTTCTGGATAAACTTGGTTATGACGTGTATACATCCGTTCTCAATTCAAGTAATTTTGGAGTACCTCAACATAGACAAAGAGTATATATAATATGTTTTAACAAAGATTTGAATGTTACAAACTTTGAATTTCCACCACCCTCCTACGAAGAAATTTACCTTCGAGATATTTTAGAAAAAAATGTAGATACTAAAGATTACGAAATAAACAGAACTGATATGGTCATTAAGGGTAATGAAAAACTATTAGCAAATGACCTTTTTCCTGGTAAGAGATTAAGACCAATACGAGTTGGAACAATAAATAAAGGTGGTCAAGGTGAGAGAATATATAGTCCTGAAGGTCATGCTATAACATTGTCAGCATATGGAGGAGGCGTTGCAGGCAAGACGGGTGCTTATCACATTGACGGCAAAGTAAGGCAATTAACAAAAAGAGAATGCTTAAGAGTTCAGGGTTTCCCTGAGACATTTAATTTCCCAAAAGAAATATCTAAGGGACAGGTTTATAAGATGTGTGGGAATAGTGTCTCAGTCCCCGTAATTAGTAAGATATATCAGAAGGTTAAATCTGCAATAAATTAGTTTAATATATCATTAAGAAAACTTTTTGGAGTATGTATCTTTGCCTCATCATTAAGTGAAAGTGAGTATTAAAGCTATATACATCTCATCGCATCCGTGATACGCTAAACACAATTAAACTTATTAAATAAAGGGTATACCATGAAAAACACACTAAAAAATGAACTATTGAGCCACGTTATAGATACCATAAAAGATCAAGACATAACCGATCTGGACGAACTACACTTTCATGCTTTTAACGAAGATCACTATATTATTGGGTATTATAATGCCGAACAATGGCTAGAAAGACACGGCGTAACAGCATGGGAAGCAATCGGTGCTGTACTAGACTGGGAAGCGGAAGTCTTCGGTGAAACACATTTAACATCTGACGATGTTGATTCGGAAACAATAGTTAACAAATACGTGTATCTACTGGGTGAAGAGTTATTGTCTGAATATGATCTTGATCAGGATGTTAGCGAATTATTAAAAAACTTAGAAGGTGATCTTAATGAATAAAACAGCGTATTCTAGTCTATATAATACTTATGTCCGTATTAATAGCGCAACATTGTCTGTTGGTAATAAGTGGTTATATTGGGTAACATTGCCAAAACAAGACGGTGATTATAAAGAGCGTACTATTCTTATGAATGAGACAGAACTAACTAACTTTAGTCTATAAGGATCAAGCAATGATAATAAGAAAAGAGATTAAAAAACAAGGCTATATGCTTGGATTCAATCCAGTAAGTATGATTAAGTACAGTCGTAGACTTAAGATTATTAAGAGGAGTTTAACAAAATGAAAATAATATACGAATGTTTAATCTATATCGGTTTGAATACAATATTATATTGTGCCTATTTAGTCGGTGCTTCGTAAATAATTGACAGTTCATATAAATTATTATACTATTAATTAACATTAAACTAATATTTAAAATTATAAGGAGATAACAACATGAAAATTGAAACAACGAAAAAAGAAGATCAATTCATAGATGCTTATATTAAGTGCGTATTTTTCGCAGATCAACCTGAAGATCACGCTTTCATAGATGATCTGGACGAAGATTTTAAACGTGAATCAATCATAGATTGCCTAGCTTTTTACAATAGAATTTGGTGTTACTTATCGAATGAACATATTGAACAAGCGGGGCATGATTTCTATTTAACTCGACAGGGACATGGCACAGGATATTGGGATCGTCCTGAGATATATGGTAGAATGTTGGGTGATAAGTTTACTAAAATGGCTGAAGATAGCGGTGAAGTTTACCCGTTGTTTCACGATGTGAGAAAAGAACCAATAATTCACATTTGACATCTATATTCTTACGTAGTAATATAAGTACTGGTAATAGAAAGCACTGGTATTGGAAAGTATCAATGATACTTAATTAAATAATAATAAATGGAGAGAGTAATAATGATTATAACTGAAACTGTGGACGTTAGGGTGACACCTATTAAAATATTGTTGATGGGTTATCATTCATATTTCGGAAAGTCTTTACAAGATCGTATTCGCGAAGTCCACGAACACACAGATTTATACGACAATCCAGATAAACTTCTTGTCTCTGCTGAAATTTTACAAGACACAGGAAAGCCTTTATCATACTGGTTAGATACACTACAATGGAGGTCAATCTAATGTATAAAATACTAAAGGTTAAGGTAAGTAGCGATGTAGACGTTAATGGAACGTGTTCACAGGGAGATATTTCGACTAATTATAATGATTTAGTAGATACTTTTGGCAAGCCAAGTCGTGAAGATCAGGATAAAGTTAATGTCGAATGGGATATATTATTTACAATAATAGACGAAGGATCGGATATAGAAAGAAAAGTTGTCGCTACAATATACGATTGGAAGCTACCTTCCGCTCCTTTGGGTCAGTATCATTGGCATATAGGCGGGTATAGTCCAGAATCTGTAGATTTAGTCCGTCAGTATTTATATGAAATAATAACCAACGAAGGAGAAAGAAAATGAGCAGATGCAAAGCATGTGATAGTGTATTTACCGAGGGTGAAATAATTTGGGATGAATCGATCAAAGAGCATGAGACGCTTTGTCGAGTGTGCCGTACCTCTTTAAATAATGAAGACGATGATTTTATTCTGTACTATTTAGATGAGATTGAAGGAGGTAATAATGGTTCATAAGAAACTATTTGTGGTTGCTATGAACCTATTTACCGTTAAGGTATTTGCGATCAGTTAAAAGTATGATAAAATATTATAGTAGTTGTATTTTTTAAAAGAGGTTTTAAATATTATGAGCGATATAATTGGAGATGAAGCATGTCCTAATTGCAGATCACAAGGACATGATAGGACTGGTAATCATTTGATAATATTCTCAGATGGTGGCAAGCATTGTAATAAGTGTGGACATACAGTGAAAAACAAAGGGGATACGATAAGGATGCAGGTTAAAAAAGAATCAATGGTTCACATTAAGACAAAGAGTGTAGATATATCAGCTATTAAAGAATTACCGATAAAAGCATTACAAGATCGTGGTATAGATCAAACAACTTGTGAATTGTATGGAATTCGTACAGCTTTCGATGAAAGTACAGGTAAACCTGACAGCTACTACTACCCAATCACTGTGAGAGGCTCTGTAGTCGCGTATAAGCAACGAAAGCTACCTAAGACATTCAGTATCATAGGTCAACCCTTAAAAGGGCAGCAAGTGGAGTTTATAGGGCAATCTGTAGCTGTTGAGGGTAAACGGTTACTGATAACCGAGGGTCAGGATGATGCACTTGCAGCATATCAGATGCTGTCTAAGTACAAGCAAGCGGTGGTGTCAGTACCCCACGGTGCTAATATTAATTGCTTCACAGATAATAAGACGTTCCTTAGTAAGTATGAAGAAATAATATTATGTCCAGATCAGGATGAACAAGGTCAAAAGCTAGTAAATGACATAGTAAAATTGTTCCCTGATATTAAGATCATGGATATAACAGAGAAAGATCCCAATGCTATGTTGTTGAATGGCAAGGAGAAGTCATTTGTTAATAGCTATTTTAAAGCCAAGTCATTCAAGCCTGATGGGTTCGTAACTGTTGATGATGTCTTTGATGAAGCCACAAGGATGCCTGAATGGGGTAGAGCGTGGTGTTGGGATAGTCTTACTAAGCTGACGTATGGTAGGCGTGATGGTGAAGGTGCGTACTTTGGTTCAGGTGTTAAGATGGGTAAGAGTGAAGCGGTCAATCAGATCGTACACTACGATACACAGGTACTAGGTGATAAGGTGGCGGTCTTTAAGCTAGAAGAAAAGCCTAGCATGACAGTCAGAAAGATAGCGGGAAAGATAGCGCACAAGCAATTCCATAAGCCTGACGCTGACTTCACTCAACAGGAATTGATAGATGGTGTAGAGGCTATTGGTGATAGTGTCATCCTTTATGACAGCTATGGTTCTACTAAGTGGGATGATTTAAAGTTAGCGATACGTCATGCTGTAGTAGTGGAAGGTGCAAAGACTGTTATCATTGACCCACTAACTCGATTGACCACTGGAATGGTGGCTTCAGATGCTAATACTGAACTGGAGCGTATAGCCGATGAAATCAGTAAGTTAGCAAAGGATATTGGATTCTTTTATATCTTCTTCTGTCACCTGAAATCACCGCAGACAGGCAAGGCACATGAGGAAGGTGGCAAGGTACGGTCAAATCAATTTACAGGTAGTAGGGCTATGATGAGGGCGTGTTACTATATGATCGGGATCGAGAGAGACAAGACAGTAGACGATCCAATAGAAAGAAATACTTCTAGCTTTGTTTTATTAGAGGATCGAGCTTTTGGTAATGTTGGAAGTTTTGATGTATATTATAACCGTGATACAGGTGACTACTTAGAACCCGTTCAGGAGTTTAAATGATGAATAACGATCTAATGTTTAGCAGTAAGAAGGATGATTGGGAGACTCCTCAATGGTTGTTTGATGAGTTAGATGCAGAGTTTGGTTTTGACTTAGATGCTGCTGCTACTGAGGTGAACAGTAAAGCAGCAAGTTTTTATGGTATTGATGGAAAAGAACCAGAACTAACAACCGCTTTACATCCTGATCAAAAATGGTACGGCAACGTATTTTGTAACCCTCCTTATTCAAGAGGACTACAAAAGAAGTTCATTAAGAAGGCTTACGAGGAATCAACTAAAGGCAATACAGAAGTTATTGTCATGTTATTACCATCAAGAACAGACACGCTAGCCTTTCACGAATATATTTATCACAAAGCAGAGATTAGATTCATTAAAGGTAGACTAAAGTTTGAGGTAAATGGTGTACCTGCTAAAGATGCTGCACCTTTTCCATCTATGTTGGTGATATACCGATGAGCGTATTCTGTTGGGATACTGAGGCTAATGGGTTACTAGACACAGTAACAAAGATACATTGTCTATCTTTTAAAGGTCTTAATGAAAAGATGATGAATACAGTACACAATGATTTTAATGGGTTGTTTCGAGAAGGTGATACATGGGTAGCTCATAACCAGTTTGGATATGATCTTCCTTTACTTGTTAAACTAGGTATCATTAAAGACTTCACCTGTAATAGTGTGACGTTACCCAATGATGAGGTTATACAGGTGCAGTTTATAGATACCTTAGCACTTAGTCGAGAGTGGTATCCTGACCTACCTAGAGGGCATGGACTACTACCTTGGTCTAAGGAGTTAGGAACGTATAAACCTACGATTGATGATTGGGAGAATTTAGAGTTGAAGGATTATATAGAAAGATGTGAAGAGGATGTACTGTCAACAGAGGCGGTATTCTTATTCTTAGCTGATAAATTAGGGGTAGAGATATGACTATTAAATTATTACAAGGTGATTGCTTAGAATTGCTCCCGACTATCCCTGATGGATCGATAGATATGATATTAACCGATCCGCCTTATGGCACGACAGCCTGTAAGTGGGATTCAATCATTCCCTTAGAACCTATGTGGGAGCAGTTGAAGCGGGTTATAAAACCTAAAGGTGCTATCGTTATGACATCAAGCCAACCCTTTACGACTACTTTAATTAGTTCATATATGGATAAGTTCAGGTATGACCTGAAATGGATTAAGACTGCAGGCACAGGATACTATAACGCGAACAGGATGCCGCTAAGAGCGCATGAAGATATTTTAGTTTGGTATAAAAAACTACCAACTTATAACCCTCAAAAAACAAAAGGTAAGCCTTACAAGGCTAAACGAGGCAGCGCACCAGATGTATATAGAGGCAAGGATTTAACTGTTACGAATAATGAGAGTGGGGATAGACACCCTTTATCTTGGCGAGAATTTAAGAGAGACAAAGACAAAGTTCACCCAACCCAAAAACCAGTAGCTTTAATGGAATACTTAATCGAAACCTACACTAACGAAGGTGAAACAGTATTAGATTTCACAATGGGTTCAGGCACAACAGGGGTTGCTTGTAAGAATTCAAATAGAGACTTTATAGGGATAGAGCTAGACTCTGAGTATTTTGAGATAGCTAAAAACAGGATAGATGAATTATGATTAACCTACCACAAAATGTAGACCTAGCAAACAAGACATACGAGGGTATGTGTAGACAGGAAAGGTATGGTGTAGCTTTTAACTCTATAGCTGCTACTGAACTAACTCTTTGGATTGACAAACGTATGGAACAGATACGACTAGAGGTAGAGCCTAATCTACCCGCTCGCCCACTCAATACAGCAGAGATTAGGGCATGGACACCACCTAAGATACAGTTTAGAAAAGATGGAAGTGTCAGTGCTATATGTGAGAAATGGTTTGATGAGATAACATTAGCAGGCGAACATGCGGGTTACTGGGGCTTTAAAGATGGGGTTGGATTCTTATTACCGCATAATGAACCTGTAAAAGATAACCTTCCTAGTGAATTAAAGCACCAACATCACATTAAGAATTGGTTATTGACTAAAGGTTGGAAACCTACCCTCTGGAATCTCAAGAAAGATAAACACAACAAACCTATGAGAGATACTAGTGGTAAAGTTATCACTACATCACCTAAGCTACACGAGAATGGTAGATTATGCCCTAATTTAGAGCGATTAGGCGGTAATGATGATATAATAAGACCTATTATCGAATGGCTGTCACTACGCAATAGACGCTCTGTACTGTTGAACGAGGGACGTAACACTGGATGGTTAGCAAACCCTAGATTAGCTACAGATGGACGATTAAGTGCAGCCTCTAGTGGTCTAACAAATACTAAGAGACAAAAGCATACGGTAGTTGCTAATGTTCCTAGAGTAAGTTCACTGTTAGGTCAGGAGATGAGAAGTCTGTTTATTTCTAGTGAAGGTAGAGTGATGGTAGGGGCTGATGCTAGTGGGTTAGAGGCTAGGGTGAAGGGACATTATACATTTAAGTTTGATGGTGGTGAGTACGCTAATAAACTGCTAGATGATAACTATGACGAACACGCTGAAAATGCTGAACTGTGGGGATGCTCCAGACAGGATGCTAAGTCCCCTGCTTATGCCTTGCAATACAACTGTCAACCTCCTAAATTCAGCGAGACATTAGGAGTACCTTTAAAAGTAGGTAAGAGGCACTATGAAGCATACTGGAATAAGAACTGGGCTTTAGCTAAAGCTATTGTAGAGGTTGAAAAGGAGTACGATAACAACCATCAGAAGTTTATCACTACTATTGATGGTGGAAAGATTGTGACTAGAGCAAAGCATAGTGTATTCAATGCTAAATGTCAGAGTACAGGAGCTAAGATCATGGATATGGCGGGAGTTATAGCTGATGATTTTATAATAGAACGAAGTCTTGACGCTCACAGGGTAATTTATTATCATGATGAACTACAGTACGAGACAACACCTGAACTTGGTGATGAGGTTGGACGTATCTTAGTTAAGGCTATGAACCTTGCAGGAAAAGTCTTTAAACTGAACGTACCTATTACAGGTGATTACTCAATAGGTAAATCGTGGGCAGATACACATTAGATTAAATAAAAATAGACAGCACCAAAGATACGTGGTATAATATACTATAGTTACTAATTTAGTATCATGATACTAAAAATATGAGGTTATAATATGAATGATTTAGATAATGAAGAATGGTATCAAACATATCAGGATGAAATAGACGATACTTGGTGGCAGTATTTAGATGAAGAATCACAATTTAATCAACAACAAGGAGCATAAAGCATGAGTTTAGATAGAAAGATAACGACTAAAACTAGTAGCGATTCAGATTATCAAAGCCTAGAGGCGGGTGAGTATGATGCTCGATTGGTGTATGTGGCTGATTTAGGTGTACATCAAGATGAGTATAAAGGTGAGGTTAAGAATCCTGCTCAGAAGATAGCGTTAGGTCTGGAAATTGTAGGTAAGACTATTACTATTGATGGCGAAGAAAAGCCTCGATACTTATGGACTAGACCTTTTAACATCTTTAGTACACTAACACCTAAAGGTAATGAGCTAAAGTTCTATTCTGTATTTGATTCATCAGCTACAGAAGGTGATGTACCTGATTGGGATGCACAGATAGGTAAGGCTTGTTCATTAATAATGAACCAGAATGATAAAGGTTATGATGATATAACCACTATCGTTGCTATCCCTTCTAAATATCAGGACGATATAGCACCTGCTACCTTAGAAGGTGGTGTAGGTACTAGTGATAGTGTCATTAATGCTTTATTTGGTCTAACCAGATGGGCTTATGATAACCGTCTACAAGACTAGGAGATATAACCATGCCATTGATCAGAGCTAAGATTAAGACTAAAGGAGAGAACGGACGTACAGCCCTGATCGATGGCGATGTACTGGTATATTCTTGTGGATTTGCAAGTGATATAAGGACATACACTTGCTCCGATGGCTCTTCTTTTCAGTATAAGAAAGAAGCTAAAGAACATTGCTCAGAGTTTCACCTAGATGTAGAAGCTATTAAAAAGAGGGTAAAAGCTGAACCTGTAGAGAACTGTTTACACTCTGTAAAGCTAATGATAAAAGACATTAAAGAAAAGAGTGAAGCATCTAATCATAAAATTTACTTAACAGGTAAGGGGAACTTCAGGCACGATCTCCCCTCCCCATATACATATAAGGGTAACCGTAAGGACACACCTAAACCTTTACACTATCAAGCTATCAGAGTCTATATGGTATCTACTTGGGACGCTATAATAACTGATGGACAAGAAGCTGATGACGCTATGGGAATAGCTCAAGTCAACAGTCCAGAGGGTACGACTACTATCTGCACAACTGATAAAGATTTAGATATGATTGCGGGACATCACTACAACTGGAATAAAAAAGAAAACTATACTATTGGAGAGTTTGAGGGCATCCTTAACTTCTATCAACAGATACTCAAGGGTGATAGAACAGATAACATCTTTGGTATCAAAGGTATTGGAGATGTAAAGGCTAGACAAATCTTATGGAAGATGGATAATGAAAAAGAATTAAGTATAGAAACTCAACTAGCATATGCTGAGAACGGTAAGACACCTGAAGAGTGGCTAACCAATGCTCGATTGTTATGGATTAGACGAGAGGAGGGTCAAATGTGGACTCCTGAACCTGAACATAGAACATCTTGGCTACAGGCGTATATGGAAACATTAGATAATGAAGTTTAGAGGACGTAGTAAGTTTGAAACACGTATAGCTAAAAACTTAGAAGAACGTGGCGTTAGCTTTACCTACGAGTCAACGTCATACAGTTATCAAATTAGACCATACAACGCTAAGTGTCAGGAGTGTGGTAGTGGTAATATATATGAAACTAGGAAGTACACACCAGACTTCTTCTTGCCTAACGGTATAATAGTAGAAGCAAAAGGTAGGTTTAAACCTAGCGATAGAAAGTTAATGAAGGCTGTTATGAGTAGTAATCCAGAGCTAGACATACGTATGTTGTTTCAGAACCCTAACGTGTGGCTAACTAAATCAAAAAAGAAGAACTATGGTACTTGGTGTGATTATGAAAACATCAAGTGGGATAAGAAACTAATACCACAAGAGTGGTTGGAGGAAGTATGAGTGAACTATTCGCATTACTTGTAGGAATATGTAGTATAAACTATTGCTCATTTTCTATAGAACATCGGGTTACAGGAGACTGGTTAGCTGTTAATGTTTATGACAAACGGTCAGAGGTAATAGATAAGGTTCAGTTTGATATATCAGCATTAGAATTTGATATTATTATTCGTGAACAATTAAAGTTAAAACCTAATCTTCCTAGTTGTTTAGGGAAGACAATGGTGACTAGTAATGATTGACACTATGATGGTACATAGTGTTAGTTCTAGCACTAAGAATAATGCAGCTAGATTCTCACACAATAGTATACAAGGACACTTCCATAGTAACTTTGAGATTAGCTATGCAGCAGACACTAATCAGATTAGATGGGCTATGACCGTAGGATGTTTAATGAATCCAGATGGTGTAGCAGCTAGGTATGGGTCAGGTATAATATTAAAAAGACCTATACTAGGATGTGGTGTAGTAGTAAGTAGTAAGGGTAACTATTTAATTATCAGTGACTTACACATACCGTACCACCACCGTGATGCTTTTAGTTTCCTAGAATCTGTGTCTGAGTATTATGATTGTAAAGTAATACTTAATGTAGGAGATATGATTGACCACCATGCGGGTAGCTACCATGAGTCTGAGCCTGATGCTCTTAGTCCAGAGGAAGAGTACTATCAGTCTATGGAGTACTGTAATGAGTTACAAGATATATTTCCTAGCATGATTATAACCGAGGGCAATCACGACAAGATACCACAGAGGAAGCTAAAGACTTGTGGACTACCTGCGTCTATGGTGTATGATTACAATAAACTATATAAGCTAGATGCTAAGTGGAAGTGGGTAGACAAGTATACGTTTAATTCTAATGGAGGACAGCCTGTACTAGTACCTATGGTACTTAATCAGAAAGGGAGATGGAATAAGAAAGTACATGGGAGTAAAGTAGGATGACTCTCACACTAGATGAAGTTAAGAAGTGCATCTCTAGTCAGTATGATCCAGACTTAATAGTAGAGATACTAGAGATTACCACGGAAGAACTATTGGAAAATTTCCATGATAGACTAGTGGATAATTTAAATAAATTTGAGATAGAAGGAGATTAATTTTAATGAAGTTATATGAAGATTATATTCATCAAAGTAAATACGCACGGTACTTAGACGAACAACAACGTAGAGAATCGTGGGATGAAACTGTGTCTAGGTACGTAGATTACTGGGTTGATAAGGGGCTTATAGAAGGGGAGGATATAGCAGACATAGGTACAGCTATAGCTGACAAGAGAGTCATGCCTTCTATGAGAGCTATGATGACTGCGGGTAAAGCATTAGACCGTGATAATGTAGCGGGATATAACTGTTCATACTTGCCAGTAGACCACCCTCGCGCCTTTGATGAAGCACTATATATACTGTGTTGTGGTACTGGTGTTGGCTTCTCAGTTGAGCGTAAGTTTACTGATAAGTTACCTGAAGTAGCTGAAGAGTTCCAAGATACTGATAGCACTATAGTAGTAGCAGATAGTAAACTAGGTTGGGCTAGTTCATACAAAGAGTTAATATCATTATTGTATAATGGTAGAGTACCTACATGGGATACTTCCAAAGTTAGAAAGAAAGGAGAGAGGTTAAAGACCTTTGGTGGTAGAGCTAGTGGTGCTGAACCTCTGATTGACTTGTTCCAATTCACTACTTATATATTTAAAACAGCCGCAGGGCGAAGGCTAACTCCGTTGGAGTGCCACGACTTGATGTGTAAAGTAGGAGATATAGTTGTAGTAGGTGGTGTTCGTAGGTCAGCGATGATTAGTTTATCAGACCTAGAAGACAGTCAAATGAGAACAGCTAAGTTTGGTAGATGGTCGGACGCTAACCCACACAGAGCATTGTCTAATAACTCAGTTTGCTATGAGTCTAAACCTACTATGGAGCAGTTCATGGAAGAATGGAAAGCATTATACATGTCACACTCAGGTGAGCGTGGTATATTTTCTCGTGCTGCTGCTAAAAAGCTATCACCTAGTCGTAGAGATACTAACTTTGACTTCGGGACGAACCCTTGTAGTGAGATAGTTCTGCGTCCAAATCAATTCTGCAATTTAACAGAGGTAATTGTTAGACCAGATGATGATCTTGATTCTCTCAAAGAGAAAGTTAGATTAGCTACTATACTAGGTACGCTACAGGCTACACTAACAGACTTCAGATACCTACGAGGTATATGGAAGAAGAATACAGAAGAGGAACGCTTACTTGGTGTTAGTATGACCGGAATAAGTGACCACCCTGTGTTAATGAATGAGAAATCTATAGACCTACCTAGATGGTTGGAGGAACTAAAAGATGTTTCCATTAAGACTAATAAGATATGGGCAGATAAGTTGGGTATTCCTGAAAGTACCAGTATTACTTGCGTTAAGCCTAGTGGTACTGTTAGTCAGCTTTGTGATACTGCTAGTGGTATCCATCCTCGTTACAATAGCTACTACATTAGACGAGTACGACAAGATAACAAAGACCCTCTGACAAAGTACATGGATAAGACTGGTATACCAAATGAACCGTGTTCTATGAAACCAGATACTACTACTGTATTTGAGTTTCCAATGAAAGCTCCTAAAGGAGCGTTGACTAGAACAGATAAGTCTGCGATAGAACAGCTTGAGCATTGGTTAGTGTATCAAAAGTATTGGTGTGAGCATAAGCCAAGCATAACTGTTTATGTACGTGAGGATGAGTGGATGGAGACAGGTGCATGGGTGTATAGTCACTTTGATTATATGAGTGGAGTTTCATTCTTACCATTCGACAATGGGTCATACAAACAAGCACCGTACACAGACTGTACAGAAGATGAGTACAACGATGCGTTAAAAGCAATGCCAAAAGATATACAATGGAGCAGTATGATTGAGATGGAAGACAACACAACTAGCAGTCAGGAGTTAGCCTGTACTGGAGGAGCATGTGAACTATGAGTAAAGATATAAACAGTAACTACTATGATGCAGGTGATATAGAAGTTTTAGATGTCATTAAAGCAAAACTTACACCCCCTCAGTATGAGGGGTACTTGCTAGGTAACTCTATTAAGTACAGCCTAAGACTTAACTGGAAAGGTAGTAAGGCTAGAGATGCAGAAAAGTTAAAGAACTACAGTGAGTGGTATTATCACTGCATAAACCAACCTATTAAAGAGAGAACAGAATAGGAGATATATATATGAATGTAGTTGACATAAGTGAAAAAAAAGATAATATAGAACTATATCGGGCTGTCATAAGAACCTCTTCTAAGGGAGAGTTAGTAACTTACTTTACAGGGTATTTGTTTGATAAAGAAGAAGGGCTACCTGATACCATTTTCTTTCTTTATAATGAAAAGATTAGTGAAACACCTCATCTTATGATTAACATGGCTAATATAGAGTTCATCGAGATGGAGCTTATAAAGGATGATGATGAAGAAGATGATAACTATACTACAGAACAGGAAAGAAACGATGATTAAAATGAGATGTGGTTTAAAGTGTCCTGAGTGTGGTAGTTGTAACACCGAGTACAGAGAAGGACATAGGCAAACTTCAGATACACCTGCTGAACTTTCTGGATGGGAGTGTGTTTGTGGTGTTTGTTTTGAAGAGGACAGTGTTAATTATGACGACTGGTAAGACTAGTCAAGGAGATAGGTAACTTAAATGAGAGATGATCTATGTGATAATTGTCATAGGAAAGCACCTCTTAAACTAACAGTTGGGTTTCAGATGCTATGTGTTGTATGTATGCACGACCAGTTTCAATATCCTTTAATGGATGCTTTGGAAGAGAAAGAAGCGAATGATATGAAACAAGAAGCATTGAAGAAACTAGCAAAAGACTTTAATAAAAAACTAGGGAGAGATAAACCAGATGAATAGTATACCAGTTATCAAAGAGTGGAAGAGTATAGATGGTGCATTGCGGGGAGTTATTAGAAACGGTACGTTATTACTTGACAAGAATAGCCAAGTAATATTACGTACCGAAAATGTAAGACTACTTAATTTAACTGAGTAATAGTATCAATGATACTATAGTTTTAGTAAATTCTTTCTGTCTTTTCCTGTGTTTATAACCGAAGCTCCGGTGAATAACCCTGATTTCATATTTGACGCTTTATACGATGGTGTCTTGTTTTGTAGTAAACCACCTACTGCTGCTCTAGGAGCAAGTAATCTAACACCTACTTCAGTTGCAGCAACCATAGGGTGTCCTGCTATTAATGAAGCAGCAGCTACTGCCGTATCAAACATAGTTAAATAACCTGTTGCGCCTTTAACATCAGCAGCAGCCTTTGGAAAGGTCTTTGCAAAATCAGTTACTAGTTTTACACCTCCTGTAAATCCATCACCTTTAATCTTACTTCCTTTTGACGCTCTATCGGATAAAGAAACTAGTGTTGGTAGGCTTATCAAACCTGTTACAGGGTGCATAGCTGTTTCCACAACATGTATCTTTGCTAACTGTTTACGAGCATTTTTATATGCTGTCATTAGTTCAGGTTTCCCAACAGCAGCTAAGTGACTTTCCATCAAATCTTCTAAAGCAGTAGCTATAGCCATTCTACCTGACGCAGACTTAGTATCTGATGGTTTAGAATTTGGGTTTTTATATACTGCTTTAGCATCTCGTCTAAGGTTACTTATGTTTCTCATCATTATTTCAGGGTCAAACACTTTTTTACTTAACTGTTCTTTAAATAACCCAATAACTTCTTTGTATGATTTGTTTAGTTTAGGGTCATGCTTAAACAAAGATTCTACTTCTTTTAAGTAACCTGTAAGTGTATCTTTAAATGTTTTTGTTGGAGCGATCATATCGGCATAGCTTTTACTAGAAACAGATTGTTTACCAGTTATAAAGTCTTTTTTACCAAATGTATTAACTACTACTTTTCCTCCTTTTAGACCTCGACTAACTTCAGCGTATATAGCGTAATAATTTTGCTTTGCAATATCTAAGTTACCACCTATATTAGGATTTATAGGCTCATTTGGTTTAATTCCAATATCTTTTTTTATAATATCCGTAGCTTTATTCGTGTTAAATTCTGACAATGCTTTGTTTGTTTTTGTCATTCCTGATATTTGAGATTTAACACCCGTTTCGGCAGGGGTTCTTAGTCCTACTGCCTGTGCTTCTGTTCTAGCATTGTCTATAAGTATGTTTCTGTCTTTGTCTCGGTTTAATGCTTTTTGTTTAGTATCTTTAAGTTTCTGGCTGTGCATTTTTGCACCTATAAAAACAGGAGCGTGGATAACACCTTCTCTAATTGCGTTAGCAAGCATACCTAAAGGAGAGTCACCTGCCTCGTCTTCACCAAAACTACCAAGATAATCCGCAGTAGCGTGAATTCCCTTACCTACTAAATTAATAGGATTCCACATAGTTGTCGCTAGAAAATCCCCTACATCTGTTTTAGTGTCATAGGTCATGGCTTCTTGTACGTTTTGTTTTACTTGAGCAGGATCTACATCACTTATACCAAGAGCGTCTACACCTACAGCACCTAACCCTGCTAAATCTGAAGCAGTTTTAGCTAACATGCCTGATCCCATATTAAGAGCGTAGTCAAGGGGTGCTAATGCGTTACCAACTTGTCCCTTTACAACATCGATAGTTTTGTCTGACAATGACTTAGGATCTTCTTGTGTCTTTGGTACTCCAAAGTCAGACTCTTTAGCTAATCCTATTCTAATAGCTTCTTGTTTAATCTGAGCATCTGTGGCATCCGCAGGGACATCCTCCATTATAGCACCGTTAGGAAGTTCAATCTCTATTTTTTTTAATTCATTCATTATCTATCTGCCCCCCACTTTTTACGAACACGAGGTGTTCCGCCCTCATCTTCAGGAAGGTTTGATAATGCACGTTTAATATTGTCTTGAATGATTTGTTCTTCTTCTTTAAAACCATCTATTCTGTTTTGCATTTCCATTTTCATTAACTTTACAACCGCAGAGTAAGATTCATGGTCATACTTGGTAGACAACATCTCGTTTGTTTCTTTTCTTAATGCATCAGAAACTGGGGTATTACCCATAGAACCTGACATAATCTTAGCAAATTCACTAACAAACGCCATGTTAGCTGCGTAAAACTCTGCCGTATCTGGATCACCTGTAATATTTTTCTGACCTTTAATAAGCCATTTATCAACAGCAGGTATACCTATTCTATACACTTTTTTAGATAATCCTAATGCTATATCAGCGTTTTTTACAGCTAGTTTTTCAAATGCCTCTGCCGATCTAAATTGTTTGGCTATTTGTTTACCGGCAGCATTATTGAAAGTTATAATTTGTCTGTTCACCACAGCTTCTGTGTTTCCAGTTCCTCTTTCAGCAAGTATTTCAGCAGCCCTGTTCGCTACTTGCATCCTAGCTATAGAAGCATTTTCACTTCTTCCAAGACTAGGCATTGCGCCTGTAGCTAAAAATTGTTCTGCATTTAAATCAATAGCTGCATCAGTTAATCGACCTGTATTATCAATAGGCTCGTAACCCGCTAACTTATTAACCTTAGATTCAAACAACTCAACCTGATGCTTAAGCTCTTCATTTTCAGGGTCTGCTTTTAACTTAGCTTTAGCTAGGTTTAAAGGAATCATTCCCTTCTCAAGATCAGTTAGCATAGCATATTTCATTCTCTCTTCTGCTAATTCATCCTTAGTTGCTAATCTCTCTGCTTTTACTATATCAGCCAGATGTTTCTTTATTGCTTTGTCCCTAGCTACAGGATCATTCTTGTAAAGATCTGAGGTATACTGGTTTTGTATTGTAACAGGCAATCTAGAGAAAGAAGTGTTATCTATGCTTAAGTGAAGATCTACTTTTTCTTCAGAAGTTAAATCTTTGTTATTAAGAACTGAAGGTGCTATATATGACGTAAGTGAGCTAGGATCGTTATTGAGCATTTCAACTGCTTGTTCATCTGTCAACATAATCTCGTTTCCATCACGGTCAAAATAAGGCTTTGGTTTACCTACTTTCGCGGTAGATGGAGCTGTGTATGGCTGAATAGAATCGGGGTTCTCATCTGCCACAGCGTTAGCGTCCTCGTTATTTAACATAGTAACTTTACCGTCGACTATATAAGGCTGTAATTTAGATGGCTTATCTCCCACTTTTGGAACAGGGACAAACCTATTGGGGGATACTTTATTTATAGCAGAAACATCAGCGTCTGTCATTGTAACGTCTTTTCCTGTCACTGTGTCACGAAAAGGATTTAAAACAATTTTAGCAGCCGTTGGGTTTCTAGATGCGTAAGCAGAAGCCTTGTCTTTATCTATTGAAGCCATCTGTTTCTCGTAATTAATTCCTGTATCTAAAGCGGATAGTGCCTCTTGTGTGTATCCCGCAGCAGCTAATTCTGTAGCTGCTGATTTAAAAAAGTCAGGAGTACCAAATTTGTGTTGACTAGATACTCTGTCTTTAATACTGTTAATATCAGATGCACGTTTAACCTCTGGATTAAGGGTTACAGAATCTCCTAGAAGCCCTGATTTGTCTATACCTGCTCCTATTAGGTTTCCACCTCTACGCATGTTATAAGACCTATTAGCCCTTACCTGAGAGCGTATATCGTTTATAGGATCATATCCCATACGAGGGTTATCTGCGTTAGCGTTCTGTCTAGCTTTAGCTTCTTGTAAAGCTATTACGTCATTTTCTGTTTCAAATAAAGTAGCCATTAGTATGCATACCCGTTGTTATATTGATTCCCCATAAAATAACCACCACCCCTATTACCTGCATATGTTGAACTACCTAGTAAATTACCAGTAGAAGCATACGGAGACCTAGCTAAATAATTACCAGTAGTTCCATAGTTTGGATTAGACAATGAACCTCCTATAAATGGAGTAGTGTTACCACCACCACCACCTAACCCACCTATAGCCTGACCTGCATACATATCAAGCGGTGCGCCTATATCATTCCAGAAAGACATACTATCAGCATAGTCTTGTGTATCAGATTGATACTGTGCTTGCCTAGCTTTGTCAACGCTTCTAGTTAAATTGTTAAATTGAGTCATATCATTATTTAATTGACCAGTTCCACCTTGAAGTAGATTAATCAATAATCCACCTGTAGATCCTTGCCTACCAAATAATGTATTTTCTCTATTTTCTCCTGATTGTAACAAGTTAAGGATGTTTGCTTCTCTATTAAACTCTTGTTCTGCTAACATTTTGGCACTCATATCTCTTTGAGCAGAGGTTACACCAACCCCACCTGACGCTGCATTTTGTACTTCTAATAGTCTGTTTAAATTTGAATTTTCATTTCTATCAAGTACGCCTTTCATCAACCCATATCGTTCATCTGCATAGTCGCGTATATTAAAATCATTATAATCAGATAAAGATTTATCATATGTACTTTGATAGTTATCTGCAATACCTTGACCCTGCGGGGTAAACCCAACAGTCCCAGACCCTACTTTACTATTAGGGTCAAAGTTATAATTTGTGTTATATAAAAGACCTTGTGTGCCTTGTGACTTAGCCATTGTTGACCCTAAAGTAGGAGCATCAGGTCTATCTTCTCCAAATAACTTTCCTAAAATAGCACCAAAAAAAGCAGGAGAAGTCCAAAATCTTTGAAAGTTAATTAATCTAGTTATTGGGTTCATTTATTCTATCCTCTGTTAATTTTAACATTTGGTCATTCTGTTTAGCCATTGTATTTCTAAACGATTCTACTGCTGCACCTGTCTGTCTAGCTTGTTGTGCGTTCTCTATAAGTAACATTGGCATAAAAGTCATAGCACATCCAAAGTTATCTACGTCTTCTCCAGACTGTGGATTTTTACCTATGATGTGTGTGTACCACTGACACCCATGTTCTAAACATTCATCTCCAATTAATGGACATATCTTTTTCATTGTTAATCCTTAGAAGCTATGATTAAATCTAAATACTTTATGTTCATAGTTAGATCATGATCATGCTCTGCATTACCACCAGTAGACCCTGATGTAGCAGCAGCAGGTTGAACATTTCTATTGACACCCCCACCACGTTCTTGTAAAGCTCCATTAGGGTAGTCATAAGAGTGAGTATGTGCGGGTAACTCAGACACAGTTAGAGCATGTCCTTGTGTTGATATACTAGAACCAAACACAGAAGTAAATGCAGTAGCACCATGTGTCCCATCAGACCATGAACTGCTAGTAACAACACGCAATGCGTGGTCATTAAGACTTGCCGTTGTTACTCTAGTCCACCCTGTAGGGGCTGCTGTTTGATAGAACACCATCTTAGTACCAGAAGGAAATCCACCAACTCCACCATCTTGTAAGTCACCTGTGGCAGATAGAGTTGCGACATTACCAGCAGAACTAGGTACTGCTTTATTAGCTTTACTTCCTACTGCTGTAACTATAGCGTCAAAGTCATCATCGACCTCACTTCCCTTTATTAGTTTACTAGGATTACCAGTACTTAAACTGTCTTTTGCACTAAAATCATTAACCCTTGAATAATCCGTCACGTTGCTGAACCCCTTGCTAGTCTACCTAGCTTAATATATATTATAACTCTGGATATACAAAAACCAGAGCCATCGATGTTAACATCTAATCCTAATTGCATTGTGTCACCACTACCACCATGTTGCACCATAGCAAATCTATTTTCAGTATCACCAGACCACTCAGCTAAACCCCATTCACCCGATGACCACTCTGAACCAGAAGAAGCAGTTAGTGTTTTTGTTCTTCGATATACACTATCTTTAAAATCATAACCTATTGTAAAATCTACGTCATACCCAGTACCACCTAGAAAGTAGGCGTTATACTTTTTAACAAACTTAACTCTACTTCTAAGTGATGGGTCAATTTCTCCCATGTCTATCCAAGCAGACCTCCAAGATAGTAGGTATGGTTTATTTATAATAAACTTACCCTGTTCTAAACCATACTCATTGTATCCAGAATATACTCCAATCGCACCTGCTTTAGCTAAATTAAGTTTACCATCTCTAGTAAGTGCCATGCTTTGTACGTTTATTGCAGTCCAAGTTGTAACTCTAGGTGGACTAAATCCATCTTTTATATTAAATGATTTTTTAAAATCAAAACAATAAATTAAGTCTCCTACTTTTAATACGTAAATACCTAACTCAGGGCTATACTCAGATTTAATAGCTGTATCATCTGTAGCAGTTGGTAGATTACTACGAACTTCATTTATTAATTCATCTCTTATAAATACAGACATTTCTTGCAGTGGTACTTTTTCTAACTGTATTGTACGACCTAATGCCCTGAGTCCTTGAAAAGATAAGAATATTACTTCATCACCTATATTCTTAACAGAGTCTCTTGCAATACAACCAGTACCAACAACCTGATCAACTATAGATAACTCACTTGGCACGTTTATATTATTAAATATTAAAGTATTAAATCTTGAGAATATAACTAAGTTATTATTAAATGTTGCTATTGCCGTAATAAAGTCATCGTTTCTTGCAAACACTAAACTAGTGTCTATTGACCCACCACCATTAACTGAGTCAAATTTATGTGAAAATCCTAAAGCAGAGTAATCAATAGTTGTTCTATCTTCTCTTAAAGCAAATACTCTACCATATGCTGATAATACTTCTTTTCCTTTTGGCATATGTACAGTAGTCCACACTGCGGTATTGTCTGATGTACTTGCACCATTAGCAGTTGCCCACGTTGGCTCAGAGCTACCAGATGTTCCTGCTGTCTTACATACTAGATAATAAGTAGTAGTAGGTGACGCTGCTGCTTTAACTGTTGCTCCTAACGCATAGGCTGTTCCTGTTGCATATGCTGCATGTTTGCTGTGTAGCGTAGCAAAGTCAGTAGCTGACCCATCCCAATATATAGGGTCTTCTCCTTGTGCAAACCCTATTACTTCTGATTCAAAGTTTTGAAACTTCCAATGTGT